>Ga0066256_1000390_pt1 | contig 134656 bp, 130 predicted proteins | sample ThiBio_1000_biof_FD_87107 | JGI IMG/M metagenome (GOLD analysis project Ga0066256, IMG submission 87107) | Wastewater bioreactor microbial communities from Cape Town, South Africa - Thiocy_expt_1000_biof (version 2) | ecosystem: Engineered > Bioreactor > Thiocyanate-remediating >...
AGCTGCCCAAGGTCGCCTTGGTGGCCTGCATGCGCAAGCTGCTGACCACGCTCAACGCCATGGTCCGCACCAATCAACCCTGGAACAACTCGCTTCACGGCGCTTGACTCGGAAGACGGTTACTCAGTCGATGACCGATGCCCGGAAAAGCGCTTCGATCTCGTCCGTGTCCAACCAGGCCGAGAGTGCTTTCGCGGTGTTTTCCCGCGTCACCGGCTGGGGCGGGGTCGGCCTGGCGGAGACCGTACGGCTGAACCGTGGCGCAGGCGCCGGTTGTGTGACGCCGGCAACCTCGACGAAAGTGCCCCGCGCCTCGAGGTGCGGGTGGTTCGGCGCCTCGGACCAGGTCAGCACCGGCGCAAAGCACACATCAGTACCTTCCAGCAATTCGCACCAGTGCTTCCGTGTGTGCTTCATGAATTTGCCGGCGATCACCTCATGGCCGGTCTGCCAACTGGCCCGATCGAGATGCGGTCCGATGGTCGCGGCATCGATTTCCAGCAAGCGGAGCAGTTCCGCATAGAACCTGCCTTCGATCGGACCGATCGAAATCAACTTGCCGTCGGCGCACTCGTAGACATCGTAGAAATGCGCCCCGGTGTCGAGGACATTGTCGCCCCGGACTTCGCTCTGCACACCGGCACCATGCATGCCGTACTGCAGGGTCGCGAGCGATGCCGTGCCGTCGACGATGGCCGCGTCGACCACCTGCCCCTTGCCGGATGAACGCGCTTCGAGCAACGCAGCGAGGATCCCCATTGCCAGGTACATGGATCCACCGCCAAAGTCACCGACGAGATTCAGGGGAACGGACGGCAATTGATTCCGGCGACCAATCGCAGCCAGAACGCCGGTCACCGCCACGTAGTTGATGTCATGGCCCGCCGCATGTGCGAGCGGACCGGTCTGCCCCCAGCCAGTCATGCGGCCGTACACCAGTCTCGGGTTCCTGCCCAGGCAGATGTCCGGCCCCAGACCCAGCCGCTCCATCACGCCGGGCCGGAAACCCTCGATGAGGGCGTCCGCCTTTCCGACGAGATCGAGCACGAGCGAAATGGATTCCGGCCGTTTCAGGTCGACCTCGATGGAATATCGATTGCGCAACAGGAGGTCGTGCGACAACGGGCGCTGTATTCCCAGCCCCGTAGGCCCCTTGCGAGCTACCCGAAGGACCGTGGCGCCCATATCCGCGAGAAGCATCGCACACATGGGGCCCGGGCCGATCCCGGCGAATTCCACGATCCTGATACCAGCCAGAGGCCCCATTTCGATAGATCCTGCCCCGCTCGATTTTCCAGCGGGTTACGCTAGTAGAGCTTGATCCCGGTGGTCCTGACCAGCTCGTCCCACTTGGCGATCTCGGCCTTCTGGAACTCGCCCAGCTGCTGCGGTGTACCCCCCTCGACTTCCATCCCGATCGCCGCGGACAGCTGAGCGATCTCGGACGAATCCCGCATCATCTTGTTGACCTCGGCGTTGAGCCGCTGGACGATGTCCGCCGGCGTGCCCTTGGGGGCGAACAGCGCATACCACACCACCAGATCGTAGCGGGTCAGCCCGAACTCGCCGAACGAGGGGATTTCCGGAGCGAACCCGGCCCGCTTGTGGCTGGTCACCGCAAGCGCCTTGATCTTGCCCGCGCGGATCTGCGGCATCGAGGGGCCGACGTTCTCGACTGCATACTGGATCTGGCCGCCCATGAGGTCGCCGAGCAAGGTGCCGACGTTCTTGTACTGCACCGTCTCGCTCTTGGTGTCGGTCATGCGCCCGATCAGATCGATCCAGACGCGAGCCGTGGTATTGGATGCGCCGAAGTTGACGGCCCCCGGACTGGATTTCGCGAGCCGGACCAGATCGGACACGGAGCCTGCCGGCGCGGCGTTGTTCGCAACCAGGATCATGGGCAGCCGCCCCATGAGCACGATCGGAGTCAGGTCCTTGGCCGGATCGAAGGTGAGCTTTTCGTAGAGGCTGACGTTCGCCGCGAGCGGGCCGTTGCTTCCCATCAGCAGCGTGTAGCCGTCCGGCGCCGCCTTCGCCACCGTGTCCACGCCGATGTTGCCCCCCGCGCCGGGCCGGTTCTCGACCACGACCGGCTGGCCCAGCCGTTCGGTCAGCAGCTTGCCGACTCCGCGCGCCAGGGTGTCCACCCCGGCTCCGGGGCCGAAGGGGACGATGAGGCGGATCGGCCTGGAGGGATACTCCTGTCCGAATGCTGCGTGACCGAACAACGCCCCGAATACGAGGGCCAGTGTCAACAACGGCTTCTTCATGCTCTCCTCCGTATGATCGGGAGCTCAGGCTCCCAGAAAGGCTTCCCGCATCAATTTCCTGGAGATCTTGCCGACCGCGCTCTTCGGAAGCGAGTCGAAGACAAGCTGCACCTTGCTCGGCTTCATATAGGAGCCGATCTCCTTCGCGACCAGGGACATGATGTCCCGGTCGGTGACCTTGCTGCCGCGCTTGACCTGGCATACCGCCACCGGGGTCTCTCCCCATTTCTTGTCCGGAATGCCGAAGACGCAGACCTCCAGGACGTCCGGATGGCCGGATATGATCTTCTCCAGCTCTCCCGGATAGATGTTGTGGCCGCCGGAGATGATCATCTCCCCCACCCGGTCCGTGAGGTACAGATATCCGTTCTTGTCGATCCTGCCCAGGTCTCCGGTCCTGATCCATCCGTTGACGACCTTCCTGGCCGTTTCCACCGGGTCCATCCAATAGGCGTCCATCTGGCCGTCGCATTTGCCGACGACCTCGCCGACTTCCCCGACCGGCAGGACGTTTCCTTCCTCGTCCCAGATCTCCACGTCGGCACACGGAAGCGGCTTGCCGACCGCTTTCATCGGCTCCGATCCGCTCACGACCGCGAACCATGCCTCGGGCCCCATTCCTGCCAGGGGCACCGCCTCGTTGGTTCCATACGTCTGATGGAGAACCCTTCGGCCGAAGACTTCCTCGGCCTTGAGCAGGGTATTGATGCCGACCGGCGCCGATCCGATGGCCAGGCTCCTCAGCGCGCTCCAGTCATGGTTCGACGCGTTGTCGGTGTTCGCCACCATGTTCAGCAGCGTGGGCGGCATGAACGAGTGGACCACCTTCTCCCGACTCATCAGCGTCACGATCTCGGTGGGCTCGAGGCCGGACCCGAGGATCTGCCTTGCGCCCTGGGCCCATGCCGGCAGGAAGTAATAGGCGGACGCGTGGCTCAGCGGCGCCATGTGCAGCATCGTATCGCCGGTGCGAATGCGCGGCTTGAACGACAAGGTGTCTCGCCCGATCGAGATCCACTGGCGATGCGTATTGGGTATTCCCTTGGATTCGCCGGTCGTCCCGCCGGTGAACTTGATCACGCATAGATCGTTCTCGCTGATCGGCGCGTGGCCTTCTTCCTCGGGCTGCCTCGCCAGCCATTTCTCGTACCCGCCGTCGGCGACGACGATTTCCTTCAGGAACGGGTTTTCCGCTCTTGCCCTGTCCAACTCCGGAGGGGCGTCTCCGGATGCCAGCACGATCCGGCATCCGGACTTGCCGATCATCTGGAGATGCCGATCGACGCTGTTTCTCCAGTACAGCGGCACCCGGACGAAATTCCCGATGGCGCATGCAAGATACAGATCGACACCCAGAATGGTGTTGTCATCCAGCATGCCCACCCGGTCGCCCGGCAACAATCCGATCGACCGGAGTCCGTTGTAGCAGCGCAATCCCCTGCGCCAGCATTCCTCGAACGTATATTCCCTGCCGCCGACCACGACCGCCGGTAGACCTGCGTAATAGCTCGCGCCCCGGCGCAAGATCGATCTGACATCCATATGAGACCCCTGCCGCGCCTTCAGAATCCACGGAATCGCCGGTCGACCATTCCGTCCCCCGCATCCCGTCCCCTATTCGGTCCTCCCCGGGGGCGGACGGAACTTCGCCTTCGGGGCGATCGCACGCGCATGCGTGGCTCGCGCGACGAGCGTGTCCCCCTCGAACGACTCGACCTGCAGCTCGATGCGCCGGCCCGATACCTGCCGCACGGTGGCCCGCGTCACGATCTCGGCGCCGGCGTAGGACGGCTGCAGGTGCTCGAACGTCATCCGGATCCCCACCGAGGTCAGGTCATCGGGAAGGTCACGTTCGACCAGCTGCAGGCTGGCGATCTCCATCAGGGACACCACGGCCGGCGACGCGAGCACCACGATGTCCGGCTTTCCGTAGCGGGGGGTGAGCAGGGAATCGTCGACCGTCCTGACGACATCCAGGCTCTCGCCCTCGGCCGGCAGCTTCAGTTCTCCGGCGCTCATGCCGACACCCTCCTCTCGTCCGTGACGGCCTTCACCGTCGCCTCGCCGGTTCCCTTGACGACCCCTTCGTCGTCGACCAGCCAGAGCTGGATCCTCGCGGCGCCATCACGGATCGAGTGAACCCTGCTGAAGCTGGTCAGCGTCTCGTTCGGATACACCGCCCGGCGCTGCACGTTCTCGTAGTCGCTGATCCACCAGCCGGGCCCGAGCGATTCCTCGAGCGCGGCGACCATCACCGAGGCCAGCTGCGGACCCGCCACGATGTTCCGGCCGCCGCCGTAGCGGTGCGACCTGGCGAAGTCCGGGTCGTAGTGCGTCGGCGAGTACTCGTCCACCGCCGCCAGCCAGCCCATCATCGACATCCAGGTGAACGTCGGATGGCGCTTCAGGTGGGTGGTCTGGTCGACCTTGAAGGCGGATTCGACGTCCGTCGCGCGCAACCAGGTCGGCGCCCCGGCATCGGGCGGGAGGGTGGCCCGGGTCTCGACCGGGGACGTGAGCACCCCGGATTCGCCGAAATCGAGGGCGATCGCCTTGCGGATCAGCCGCGCCGCCAGCTCGTTGCGCTGGTTGTACATGCGCCACTCGTCGCTGAAGAACTCCAGCTCGCCGTGGCGGCCGGTCTTCCTGTAGCTCGGCAGGATCGTCGCGGTGACGGCGAGGACGTCTCCGCTCAGGATCGGGCGATGGTAGTGAAAATCGTCGCCGGCATGGAGCTGCGCACGACCGGACGGCAGCCCGGTGATGATCGTCTGCTCGTAGACCCGGTAGGTGCGCGTGTTGTTGAGCAGGTAGAACAGGTAGGCGTGCGGCGCCTCGATCGGGCCCCGGTGGGCGCCGGAGGACAGGCGCCAGTCGTGCGCCGCCCCGCACGCGTAGGCCACCTGCTCGATCGATTTCTGGTCGACGACGAACAGGTACGGCTCCGAGGTCCGTCCGACGTAGGACTCCGAGCGGCCGCTCTTCGCGTAATCCACCAGCAGGCTTTGAACGCCGGAGGTTTTCTTACCGATGTAGTGCATGGTCAATCCTTTTCGAGGGGAGGCCTCGTCACTCCGGCTTCATTCCGAGGTCCCTGACCAGTTGCCCCCACTTGTCCGTCTCGACCGCGAGGAACTTGCGGAACTCCTCCGGAGTGCCTCCGCCCGCGATCGCGCCGGCCGTGGTCAGCTTCTCCACGGTGTCGGGCGAGCGCAGCGCCCAGGTGATCTCGTCGGCGAGCTTCCGGACGATCGCGCTCGGCGTTCCGCTCGGGGCGAAGACGCCGTACCAGGCCGCCGCTTCGTAGCCCGCGAGCCCCTGCTCCATCATGGTCGGGGTATCCGGCAGCCACGGCACCCGCTTCGCGGAAGTGACCGCGAGGGCCTTCAGCTTCCCGGACTTGACGTGCTGCAGCGCCCCGTTGTCGAACATCATCGACACCCGCCCCGCGATCAGGTCGAGGTGCGCCGGCGCGCTTCCCTTGTAGGGAATGTGGTTGAGCTTCAGGCCGGCCATCTTCCCGAACAGCTCGCCCGACAGGTGCGTGGAGGTGGCCTGGCCGGTCGAGGCGAACGAGACCGACCCCGGCTCGGCGCGGGCCAGCTTGATCAGGTCGCCGAGCGAATTGACCGGCAGGCCGGGATACACCACGAGCACGTTCGGAATCGTCGCCATCAGCGTCACCGGCACGAGGTCCTTGGCGGTGTCGTACGGAAGCTTGGCGATCAGCATCGGGTTCAGCGCGTACGGCATCGCCGTGAGAAGGACGGTCTGTCCATCCGGCGCCGCCTTGGCGACCATGTCGGTCGCGATGACCGTATTGGCGCCCGGCTTGTTCTCGACGATCACCGGGACGCCCCAGCGCTCGTTCAGCTTCGCCGCCACCAGCCTCGCCTGGAGGTCGGTGGCGCCACCCGGCGGGTAGGCGACGATGATGCGCACGGGCTTGGTCGGCCACGCCTGCGCGCTCGCCGACAGCGGCACCAGCAAGGAAAGCGCTGCGGCGAGAAGGGCTGCAACGGCTCGGATCATGGCGGGTCTCCTGTCCAAGAGAGGGTTCAATCGACACATTCGAAGCGTTCTTCCGATCGCCGGCCCAGACCATACGGCAGTCGTATCGACGGAACTAGGCAGCGGCCCGTTTAGCTGGTATACGTTTTACGTATGACAGACAGCCGGCCCAATCTCGAGGCCCTTCGGCTCTTCGTGAAAGTGGCCGAACTGGGCAACCTGTCGCATGCGGCAGCCGTCATCGGCACCACGCAACCGTCCGTGAGCCGGGCGCTGCGCGCGCTCGAGGACAGCCTGCAGGCGGCGCTCTTTCACCGCACCGGCCGCGGCGTGAAGCTCACGGAGGTCGGCGAGCAGACCCTGCTGAGGGCCCGGGCGCTGCTGGCCCATGCCGACCAGTTCTCGGCCGACATCCGCGACCAGACGCGCACGCCGACCGGCACGGTGACGGTGGCGCTCCTGACCATGTACATGCAGATGCTGGCCGCCGACCTCTTCGAGGAGGTGCGCCGGCAGTTTCCCGGCATCGTGCTGCGCCTGCTGGAGAGCTTCAGCGTGCAGCACGAGGACTGGCTGTCGAACGGCTGGGTCGACATCGCGCTGGTCACCCGCTATCGCAGGACGGGCCTGGACAAGCAGGAGGTGCTCGCCACGTCGGACGTGATGGTGGTGGGCAACCCCGATCTCGGGGAAAAGGGCGACGAGCTGCCCTTCCAGGCACTGGCATCGATACCGCTGGTGCTGCCGGCCTCGCCGAACGGACTGCGACTCTGCGTCGACGAGGAAGCCCGCCGCCGCGGGTTCCGCCTGAACGTCGTGCTCGAGGCCGACTCGGTCGAAGCCCAGCACGCGATCATCTCGCGCGAGCGCTGCTACGCGCTCTGGAGCGAAAACTCAGTGCGGCTGCAGCGATTCGACGCGTCTTTTGCGGCGCGCCGCATCATCGATCCCAGGCTGCCCCGCAGCGTGATGATGAAGACCACGACCCACCACCCGCTCAGCCGCGCGTCGCGCGAGGTCGCGCGGATCCTGCGTCGCCTGGTCCTCGCGGTCCATGCCTCGTAGCCGACCGCTCAGGACTGGCTGGGGTGCCGGCCGCCGTCGCGCAGCGCCGGCCATGCCCGGCGCAGGTAGTACAGCATCGACCAGACGGTCAGCACCGCGGCGACCCAGATCAGCCAGGTGCCGGGCAGGCGGGTGTGGAACAGGCCGTCGATGCGCTCGTCGTAGAGCAGCATCGGGATCGCCACCAGCTGCGCCGTGGTCTTGAGCTTGCCGATCGAGTGCACCGCCACGCTGGCGTGCGCGCCCATCTGCGCCATCCATTCGCGCAGCGCCGAGATGGTGAGCTCGCGCCCGATGATGATGACCGCGACCACGGCATCGAGACGGCCGAGCGCCACCAGCATCACCAGCGCCACGCACACGATGAGCTTGTCGGCGACCGGGTCGAGGAAGGCGCCGAAGGCCGAGGTCTGCCCGAGCCGGCGCGCCAGCCAGCCGTCGAGCCAGTCGGTGAGCGCGGCCGCCACGAACAGCACGGTGGCCGAGACGTTCTGCGCTTCGCGCCCGATCGGCAGGTAGAACACCCCGATCAGCAGCGGGATGGCCAGCACCCGCGTCCAGGTGAGCAGCGTCGGGAGGTTCAAGGGCATGGGTCAGTGCAGCCGGCGGTAGATTTCTTCTGCGAGCGTTCGCGAGATCCCTTCCACCGAAGCCAGGTCCTCGACGCTGGCCGCCATGATGCCACGCAAGCCGCCGAATCGCGCCAGCAGCCGCTGGCGCCGCTTCGGGCCGATGCCCTCGATCTCGTCCAGGCGCGAGCCCTGGCGCGCGCGCGCCCGCCGCGCGCGCATGCCGGTGATGGCGAAGCGGTGGGCCTCGTCGCGGATCTGCGCGACGAGCATGAGCGCGGCCGATTCGCGCCCCGGCGTGATCGGCGCACGCCCGTCGGCGAACACCAGCGTCTCGAGGCCGACCTTGCGGCCTTCGCCCTTGGCCACGCCGACCAGGGCGCCGATATCGGCGCCGATGTCGGCGAACACCTGGCGCGCGACGGCGACCTGCGCCGCGCCGCCGTCGATGAGCACCACGTCGGGCACCGGCGCGCTGGCGTAGCGGCGCGCGAGCACCTGGCGCATGGCGGCCGGGTCGTCGCCGCCGGTGATGCCCTCGATGTTGAAGCGCCGGTACTCGCCGCGCTGCATCTCGTGGCGCTGGTAGACCACGCACGAGGCCTGGGTCGCCTCGCCCATGGTGTGGCTGATGTCGAAGCACTCCGCGCGCAGGCGGTCCAGGTCGCTGCCGTCGTCGATGCCCAGCACCTGGGCCAGCGCCCGCGTGCGCGCCTTCTGCGAGCCCTCCTCCGAGAGCAGCCGCGCGATCGCCAGCTCGGCGTTGCGGCGCGCGAGCTCGAGCCACTCGTGGCGCAGCCCCTGGGGCTGGCGGATCCACTGCACCGCGTGCCCGGCGCGCTGCTGCAGCCACTCGAGCAGGGCCTCGTCGGGGGCCACGCCGTCGACCACCAGCACCGCCGGCACCGGCAGGCCGTCGTAGTGCTGCGCGACGAAGGCCTCGACGATCTCCGCCACGGTGCCGGCGTCGCCCGCGTCGGCCGCGTGCACGGGGAAGTAGGGCTTGTCGCCGAGGTGGCGCCCGCCGCGCACCATGGCGAGGTTCACGCACACGCGCCCGCCGCGCACCACCGCGGCGATCACGTCGGCGTCGATGTCCTGGCCGGTCTCCATCGACTGGCGGGTCTGCATGCGCGCCAGCGCGCTGATGCGATCGCGCAGCACGGCCGCCTCCTCGAAGCGCAGCTCGGCGGCCGCGGCGTGCATCCTGGCCTCGAGCTCGGCCAGCACCTCGCGCTGCCCGCCCTGCAGGAAGCGCACCGCCGCATCGACGTCGGCGGCGTAGGCCTGCGCGTCGACGAGGCCCACGCACGGCGCGCTGCAGCGGCCGATCTGGTGCAGCAGGCACGGGCGCGAGCGGTTGGCGAACACCGAGTCCTCGCAGGTGCGCAGCCGGAACACCTTCTGCAGCGCCTGGATCGCCTCGCGCACCGCCCAGGCATTGGGAAACGGCCCGAAGTAGCGCCCGCGCTTGTCGGTCGGGCCGCGGTAGTAGACCAGGCGCGGGAAGGCGTGGTCGGTGATGCGCAGGTAGGGATACGACTTGTCGTCGCGAAAGAGGATGTTGTAGCGCGGTGCGGCGCTCTTGATCAGGTTGTTCTCGAGCAGCAGCGCTTCGGCCTCCGAGCGCGTCTCGGTGATCTCCACGCGCACGATGCGCGCGATCATGTGCGCGATGCGCGGGCTCTGCTCGCCGCGGTTGAAGTACGAGGACACCCGCTTCTTCAGGTCGCGCGCCTTGCCCACGTACAGCAGCACGTCGTCCTCGCCGATCATGCGATAGACGCCCGGACGGTTGGGCAGGCTCGCCAGGAAGGCCCGCAGGTCGAAGCCGCCGTCGGGCGGCCCGTCGGGATGCCCGCCCAGCCCGTGGGGATGCCCGCTCATCGCGCTTCGCTCAGCGCCGCATGAGCGCCTTGAGCCGCGTCTCGAAGCGCGCCTTCGGCGACCAGTCGAGCCCGGCCAGCAGCTCGTCGGCGAGGTCCGGGCGGTTGCACACCAGCACCATGTCGCAGCCCGCATCGAGCGCCGCGCGCGCGCGCGCCACGATGCCGCCGGCCACCGCGGCGCCTTCCATGGTGAGGTCGTCGCTGAAGATCAGGCCGCGGAAGCCGAGCCGGCGGCGCAGGATGTCGCGCAGCCAGCGCCGCGAGAACCCGGCGGGCCGCTGGTCGACCTTCGGGTAGACCACGTGCGCCGGCATCACCGCGAGCAGCGCATCGCCGAGCCAGCCGTAGGGCGCCGCGTCGTGCGCCAGCAGCGTGGCGAGGTCGCGATCGTCCTCGGGCAGCGCCAGGTGCGAATCGGCCAGGGCATGGCCGTGGCCGGGGAAATGCTTGCCGCAGTTGCCCATGCCCGAGAGCAGCAGGCCGTGGGTGAGGCAGCGCGCCAGCATCGCCACCACGCGCGCATCGGCGTGCAGTGCGCGATCGCCGATGACCTCCGAGCGCTGCCAGTCGAGGTCGAGCACCGGGGTGAAGCTCAGGTCCACGCCGACCTCGCGCAGCTCGCGGCCGATGGTCTGGCCGATCTCGGTGGCGTGCCGGCACGCCGCGAGCACGTCGCGGTCCCACATCCGCCCGAGCTCGCGCATCGGCGCGAGCCGGCTGAAGCCCTTGCGGAAGCGCTGCACCCGGCCGCCTTCGTGATCGACGCACACCAGCAGCCTGGGGCGGCGCAGCGCGTGGATCTGCTCGCACAGGCGCGCCAGCTGCTTGCGCGAGCGGAAGTTGCGCGCGAACAGGATCACCCCGCCCACCAGCGGATGCATCAGGCGCGCGCGTTCGCCCTCCTCCAGCTCGAGCCCCTGCACGTCGAGCACCACCGGGCCGCGCGGGATCTTCGGGCGCGCATCGGGTGCGTCGCGGTGCGCCGCCCGGCCTTCGTCCGCCTGCCCTTCCCCGTCCCGCCCGGTCGCCGTGCCCGCTACGCCGTCGCTCATCGTCCTTCCTCTCGTTCGAGTATCACGAAGGCGAGCGCGCTGCCGACCTCGTCGGACAGCGACACATGCGCCCTCAGCCCGCGCTCGGCCAGCCACGGCGCCAGCGCCTTGCGCGCCATGGCCACCGGGCGCCCGCGCGCGTCGTTGAGCACCTGCAGCGACAGCAGCGTCATCGGTCCGCGCAGGCCGGTGCCCAGCGCCTTGCTGAACGCCTCCTTGGCCGCGAAGCGCTTGGCCAGGTAGCGCACGGCATAAGCGCTGCCGTGGCCGTCCTTGCCGAGCCGGCGCCGGTACTCGGCGAGCTCGTCCGGGCCGAGCACGCGTCGCGCGAAGCGCTCGCCGTAGCGTCCGAGCAGCCGCTCGATGCGCGCCACGACGACGATGTCGGTGCCGATGCCGTAGATCATCCGCCCGCGCCCGCCGCGCCTTCGCGGATCAGCCGCTTCATCTCGCGCACCGCCTCGCGCATGCCGACGAACATGGCACGCGAGACGATCGCGTGCCCGATGTGCAGCTCGCGCACGCCGGCAAGCGCGGCCACCGGCTGCACGTTGAAATAGGTGAGCGCGTGGCCGGCGTTGAAGCGCATGCCCAGCGCGCGGATCGCCGCGCCCGCCTCGCGGATGCGCGCCAGCTCGACGGCCACCGGCGCGCTGTCGGCATCGCGCCCGTGCGCATGGAAGGCATGCGCGTAGGGCCCGGTGTGCACCTCGCATACGCGCGCTCCGGCGCGCGCGGCCGCCTCCACCTGGCGCGGGTCGGCGTCGATGAACACGCTGCTCACGATGCCGGCGTCGGCCAGCGTCGCGACCACCTTGGCGATGCGCTGCGGCTGCGCGGCGACGTCGAGCCCGCCCTCGGTGGTGATCTCGTGGCGTCCCTCGGGGACCAGCATGGCCATCTCGGGCCGCAGCTGCAGCGCGATGGCCAGCATCTCGTCGGTGGCGGCCATCTCGAGGTTGAGCTTGATGTGCGTGAGCTCGCGCAGGCGGCGCACGTCGTCGTCCTGGATGTGGCGCCGGTCTTCACGCAGGTGCACGGTGATGCCGTCGGCTCCGCCGAGGTGCGCCTCGACGGCCGCCCATACCGGGTCGGGCTCGTAGGTGCGGCGCGCCTGGCGCACCGTGGCGACGTGGTCGATGTTGACGCCGAGTTCGATCATGGCGAGGGTGCTCAGAGCTTCTGCAAGTCGATCAGGATCTGCCGGGTGTTCAGCGGCGCGCCGTCCAGGTGGTGCGAAAGAATGGCGCGCGAGAGGTATTTTGCCTGTTGCCGGCCCGCCGTCGAGGCGAATCGCCCTGTCGCGATGTCGTGCAGCGTGGCGCCGCTCACCGCCGATTCGTCGTCCGCCTCGCAGGCCGTGAAGCCGCTGCCCGGGCTCCAGCGGTAGTGCCGCACCGCCTCGATCGGGTGGCTGGCGGCATCGCGCTCCAGGTCGGGCGCATAGCCGATCTCGCGCAGCAGCTGCCACTCGAAGCGGCGCAGCGTCTCGTCGAGCGCCGTGCCCTCGCCCAGGCGCGCGATCGCCTCGCCGTAGGCGTCGAACAGCGGCGCGTGCGGATCCTCGCGCGCCAGCAGCCGCATCAGCAGCTCGTTCAGGTAGAAGGCGCACAGCAGCGCATCGCCCTGCGGGGCGGCCAGCCCGCCCACCCATTCCGCACCGGTGAGCGTGCGCAGCTCGCCGCGGCCGCTGTAGACCACCTGCAGCGGCTGGAACTGCAGCAGCACCGCGCGCAGCGCCGAGCGCGGGCGCTTGGCGCCCTTGGCCACCGCGGCGATGCGCCCGTGCTCGCGCGTGAACAGGTCCACCACCAGGCTGCTCTCCCGGTACGGGGTCGAGTGCAGCAGCCAGGCGCGCGCCTCGATCCTACTCGTAGCCATAGGCCCGCAGGCTCTGCTCGCTGCTCGCCCAGCCCGATTTCACCTTGACGAACAGCTCGAGGTAGACCTTGGCGCCGAGCAGCTTCTCCAGGTCGACGCGCGCCGCGCTGGCGATGCGCTTGATGCGCGCGCCGCCCGCGCCGAGCACGATCGGCCGGTGGCTCTCGCGGTCGACCAGGATCGCGGCGTGGATGCGGCGCAGCCGCGGCAGCTCCTCGAAGCGCTCGATCTCGACCGTGCAGGCATAGGGCAGCTCGTCGCCGAGCAGGCGGAACAGCTTCTCGCGGATCAGCTCGGCGGCGAGGAATCGCTCGCTGCGATCGGTCAGCGCGTCGCTTTCGTAGCGCGCCGGCCCCTCGGGCAGGCGCGCCGCGCACAGCTCGAGCAGCAGCTCGACCTGGCGGCCGGTGCGCGCACTGATCGGCACCACCTCGTCGAACGCCCGGCAGTGGCGCGCCCGCTCGGCCAGCGCCATCAGCCGGCCCCGGTCGCGCACCGCATCGATCTTGTTGAGCGCCAGCAGCAGCGGGCGATCGGCCGGCAGCAGGCGCGCGAGCTGCTCGTCGGCGGCGCCCCAGGCGCGCGCGTCGGCCAGCATCACCACCACGTCGGCCTCCTGTGCGGCCTGCAGCGCCGTGCGGTTGAGCACCCGGTTCATCGCGCTGCCGGCGTGCGCCTGGTAGCCGGGGCTGTCGAGGAACAGCAGCTGCGCCTGCGGCCGCGTGACCACGCCGACGATGCGGTGGCGGGTGGTCTGCGGCCGGTCGGAGGTGATCGACAGCTTCTGCCCGACCAGCCGGTTGAGCAGGGTCGACTTGCCGACGTTGGGTCGCCCGACGATGGCGACGTAGCCGCAGCGAAACGTCATGGAGCGGCTCGCATCAAGCGGTGGAACGGCAGCGATCGCCGCCCGGCCGCGCCCGGCCCGGCAGATTCATTCGCACGTTCTCAGGCGTGCACCGTGTGGCCGGGTGCCTCGGCGGCCTTGTCGGGACGCGCGCCGCGCTCGGCTCCCTCGGCCTTGTCGGTCCTTTCCGCCCGCTCGGTCTTCTCGACCTTCTCGGTTCGTTCGCCCTTCTCCGTCCGCTCTGCCTTGTCCACCTTCTCCGCTTTCTCGGCCCGCGTGCGCGCGCGCCGCCCGCCGGCCGGCGCCAGCGCCTGCGCCGCCTCGAGCGCGCCGCGCGCCGCGGCCTGCTCGGCGGCGCGGCGACTGGCACCGCTGCCGAGCACCTGGATCTGCAGCTTGGGGATCGCGCACTCGACCTCGAACACCTGGCTGTGGGCGGCGCCGTGCGTGGCCACCACGGCGTACACCGGCAGCGGCAGCTTCCTGCCCTGCAGGTACTCCTGCAGCAGCGTCTTGGCGTCCTTGCCGAGCGTGCGCGGGTCGACCGTCTTGATGATGGGCTCGTAGAGCGTGCCGATGACCGCCTGCGCCGCCTCGAAGCCGGCATCGAGGAACACCGCCCCGACGATCGCCTCGAGCGTATCGCCGAGGATGGACGGGCGCCGGAAGCCGCCGCTCTTGAGCTCGCCCTCGCCCAGCAGCAGGTGCTGGCTCAGCCCCAGGCGCTGCGCGATCTCGTAGAGCGACTGCTGCTTGACCAGGTTGGCGCGCAGCCGCGACAGATCGCCCTCGTCGATGCGCCCGAAGTGGCGGTACAGCATCGCCGCCACCACGCAGTTGAGCACCGAGTCGCCGAGGAACTCGAGCCGCTCGTTGTTGGGCTGGCCGTGGCTGCGATGCGTCAACGCCTGCTGCAGCAGCGAGACATCGGCGAAGCGATGCCCGAGTTGCTGCTGCAGGTCGTCGAGGCTCATGGAACGGCCACCATGGTGTGTGCTAGTTCGCGCCCTGGTAATCGATGACCAGCGAAGCCGGCCCGAACAGCGGAATGCGCTTCTCGTACCGGAAGGAGATCATCGTGGCGCCGTCGGGGCGCTTCTCCACCAGGAGATCCTTGCCCGAGATCGACGTGATGTCGTCGATGGCCGCGTAGCGGTCGAAGGCCGTCTGCACCTCGCGCACGCCGCTGGTGCCGGAGGTCTCGATCTTGCTGATGGCGCTGCGGATGGCGCGGTACTCGATCGCCGAGGGTGCCACCTTCATGACCAGCAGGGCCGCGAACACCAGCACCGCCGCGACCACCAGCAGCCCGATCAGCGACAGCCCGCGCTGCGCGCGACGCGCCGGCCGTTGCGGGGAGCGCCGGCGCGGCACGAGAGGAATCGCGTTCATTGGAATCTTCCGATGCGGCCGAGATCGCCGAAGTTCATCCAGATGAAGAACGCCTTGCCGACGATGTTCTCGTCGGGGACGAAGCCCCAGAAGCGGCTGTCGAGGCTGTTCTCCCGGTTGTCGCCCATCATGAAATAGTGCCCGGGCGGGACGGTGCAGGAGACGCCCCGCTCGTCGTAGCGGCACTGGTCGAAGTAGGGAAAGCGCACCACAGGCTGAATGTCAGACGGTTTTTCCAATTCTGTCAATATCTTATGGACGTTTTCTCCGATCTTTTCTGAGTATTGGGGATAGAACGTCAGGCGCCGGCGGTCCTCGAACTCACCCGCCGGGGTCAGTGCCACGGGCTGCCCGTTGATGGATAAGCGCTTGTTTTCATAGGATATTTTGTCGCCCGGCAGGCCGATCACGCGCTTGATGTAGTCGACCGAGGGGTCCTGGGGGAAGCGGAACACCATGACGTCGCCGCGCTGCGGCTGGCCCACCTCGAGCACCTTGGTGTGCGCCAGCGGCAGCCGCACCCCGTAGGCGAACTTGTTCACCAGGATCAGGTCGCCGACCACCAGGGTGGGCAGCATCGATTCCGAGGGGATCTTGAACGGCTCGGCCACGAACGAGCGCAGGGCGAACACCACCAGGATCACCGGAAAGAGGCCGGCGGTGTACTCGAGCCACAGCGGCTGCTTGCTGCGCGCGGCGCGCAGCGACTCGCGCTGGTCGGATACGGCGGCCTCGCCGCCCGCGGCGCGCAGCGCCGGCGCGCCGGTGCGCTCGAACTCGGCCACCGCAGCGGCCGCGGCGCGCGCGCGGCGCGGCGCGAAGACGAAGCGGTCGGCCAGCCACGCGACGAAGGTGAGCACGAGCAGCAGGAACAGGATCAATGCGAAGTTCATCGTTGTCGTCCGTGGTCTCTCAGCGATCCTCGACCTGCAGCACGGCCAGGAACGCTTCCTGCGGAATCTCCACGCTGCCCACCTGCTTCATGCGCTTCTTGCCGGCCTTCTGCTTCTCGAGCAGCTTCTTCTTGCGCGTGATGTCGCCGCCGTAGCACTTGGCCAGCACGTTCTTGCGCAGCGCCTTGACGTTCTCGCGCGCGATGATGTTGCTGCCGATGGCGGCCTGGATGGCGACGTCGTACATCTGGCGCGGGATCAGCTCGCGCATCTTGGCGGCCACCTCGCGCCCGCGGCTCTGCGCCACCGTGCGGTGCACGATCAGCGACAGCGCGTCGACCTTCTCGTTGTTCACCAGGATGTCCATCTTCACCACGTCGGAGGCGCGGTATTCCTTGAACTCGTAGTCCATCGAGGCGTAGCCGCGCGAGGTCGACTTCAGCTTGTCGAAGAAGTCGAGCACGATCTCGTTGAGCGGCAGCTCGTAGGTGAGGTGCACCTGCCGGCCGTGATAGGCGAGGTTGGTCTGCACGCCGCGCTTGCCGGTGCACAGCGTGATCACGTTGCCGACGTACTCCTGCGGCGTGAAGATGATGACCGTGACGACCGGCTCGCGGATCTCGGCGATCTTCGACGGGTCGGGCATCTTCGAGGGGTTCTCGACGCGGATCACCTGCCCGTCGCGCATCAGCACCTCGTAGACCACGGTGGGCGCCGTGGTGATGAGGTCCATGTCGAACTCGCGCTCCAGGCGCTCCTGCACGATGTCCATGTGCAGCAGGCCGAGGAAGCCGCAGCGGAAGCCGAAGCCCAGCGCCTCCGAGACCTCCGGCTCGTACTGCAGCGAGGCGTCGTTGAGTTGCAGCTTCTCGAGCGCCTCGCGCATCGCCTCGAACTGGTTGGCCTCGACCGGGTACAGGCCGGCGAACACCGACGGCTTGATCTCGCGAAAGCCGGGCAGCGCCGCGGCAGCGCCGCGCGCGGCCAGGGTGAGCGTGTCGCCGACCCGGGCCGCCTTGAGCTCCTTGATGCCGGTGATGACGTAGCCGACCATGCCGGCCGAGAGCACCTCGCGCTGCACCGCCTTGGGCGTGAACACCCCGACCTGCTCGCAGCCGTGCACCGCCCCGGTGGCCATCAGCCGCACGCGGTCGCGCGGGCGCAGCTCGCCGTTGAAGACCCGCACCAGCATCACCACGCCGACGTAGTTGTCGAACCACGAGTCGATGATGAGCGCCTGCAGCGGCGCCTGCGGATCGCCTCGCGGCGCCGGGATGCGCTCGACGATCGCCTCCAGGATCTCGTCGATGCCCTGGCCGGTCTTGGCGCTGGCGCGGATGGCGTGCGTCGCGTCGATGCCGATCACGTCCTCGATCTCCGCCGCCGCGCTGTCCGGATCGGCCTGCGGCAGGTCCATCTTGTTGAGCACCGGCACCACCTCGACGCCGAGCTCGATGGCGGTGTAGCAGTTGGCCACCGTCTGCGCCTCGACCCCCTGCGAGGCATCGACCACCAGCAGCGCGCCCTCGCAGGCCGACAGCGAGCGGCTCACTTCGTAGGAGAAGTCGACGTGGCCGGGCGTGTCGATCAGGTTCAGGTCGTACAGCTGCCCGTCGGCGGCGCGGTACTGCAGGGCCGCCGTCTGCGCCTTGATGGTGATGCCGCGCTCGCGCTCGAGCGCCATCGAATCCAGCACCTGCTCGGCCATCTCGCGGTCGGACAGGCCGCCGCAGCGCTGGATCAGGCGGTCGGCCAGCGTGGATTTGCCGTGATCGATGTGCGCGATGATCGAGAAATTGCGGATGTGCTGCATCGGAACTGGAGAGAGGTCGGGGAACGCCCGGCGCACCGCGCCGGGCAGCGCCGCTCAGCGCGGCTCGGGGCGCACCGGCACGAACTGCGCCACGTCGCCGCGGCGCACCAGCAGCACGGCGGCCTTGGAGCGGTCGAGCTTGGCGACGATCTCGCCGAAGCGGCGCGCGCTGGTCACTTCCTGGTTGTTGATGGAGATCACGATGTCGCCGTGGCGGATGCCCGCGCGCGCGGCCGGCCCGTCGGCCGCCTCCACCAGCACGCCGTTGCGCAGGCGCAGCTGCTGGCGGCGCTCGGCCGAGAGATCCGAGACGGCGAGCCCGAGGGCGTTGGCCGCCGCCTGCTCCTGGCTGCCCTGCTCGGGCGATTTCTGACGCCCGCCGCCCTGGCTGGCCGTGCGATCGGGCTCCATCTCGACCACCGTGATGGCGAGCTCCTTCTTCTCGCCGCGGCGCCATACCTGCACCGGCACCTTCGAGCCCGGACGGGTGCCGCCGACCAGGCGCGGCAGGTCGCTCGAGCGCTCGATCGGCTTGCCGTCGAAGCGCAGGATGATGTCGCCGGCCTCGATGCCGGCGCGCTCGGCCGGCCCGCCGCTCTCGACGCTGCGCACCAGCGCGCCCTCGGCCTTGGGCAGGCCGAGCGGCGTGGCCACCTCGCGGGTGACCTCGGCGATGGCCACGCCGATGCGCCCGCGGATGACCCGGCCGCTCGTGCGCAGCTGCTCGACCACGCGCATGGCCTCGTCGATCGGGATGGCGAACGAGATGCCCATGAAGCCGCCGGTGCGGCTGTAGATCTGCGAGTTGATCCCGACCACCTCGCCGGCCATGTTCAGCAGCGGCCCGCCGGAGTTGCCGGGATTCACCGCCACGTCGGTCTGGATGAACGGCAGGTAGTCGCCGGTGTCGCGGCTCTTGGCCGACACGATGCCGGCCGTCACGGTGCTGTCGAGGCCGAAGGGCGAGCCGATCGCCACCACCCATTCGCCCACCCGCAGCCGCTGCGAGTCGCCGATCGCCAGCCTGGGCAGGTCGGTGGCCTCGATCTTCACCAGCGCGATGTCGGTGCGCCGGTCGGAACCGATCAGCCGGCCCTTGAACTCGCGCTTGTCGGCCAGCGTCACGTAGATCTCGTCGGCACCGTCGACCACGTGGTGGTTGGTCATCAGGTAGCCGTCACCGGAGATGATGAAGCCCGAGCCCACGCCGCGCGGCACCTCCTCGCCCTGGCCCTGGCCCTGTCCCCGGCCGCTGTCGGGGCCGGGCGAGCGGCGCGGCGGAAAGAAGCGGCGGAAGAAGTCGTAGAACGGGTCGTTCTCGTCCATGCCCTCGGGCATGGGGAACTGCGGCATGCGGCTGGCGCGCGCGCGCTCGGTGGTGCGGATGTTGACCACTGCCGGGGCGGCCTTCTCCACCAGGTCGGCGAAATCGGGCAGACGGCCCTGCTGCGCGCCGGCGCCGCCGGGCGCGAAGCCGGCCAGCATGCCCAGGGTCAATGACCAGACGGCGAAGAGCTTGTTCATCGATCGATTACCGCAAATGAGGATGCTCGAGGCACCACGTTAGCAGATGGACGGCACCGGCACGCGTTCAGGCCCGCGGCGCCGGGCCGCGTCCGAGCCACACCAGCCAGGCACGCAGGCGGCGCCACGGCTCGCCGCCGCAGGCCGCGCGCAGCAGCAGCACGTGGCGCGCCCGCCTCTGCCCTGCCTCGCGCAGCCTCAGCCAGACCAGGGCCTGGCCGGCATGCCAGCGTTCGACCTCGACCGGGCTGCCGGGTTCCCCCGAGCCGGCGCCGCGCCAGGCCGCGCGGCCGGCCTCGTCGACGGCCAGCTGCCCCCAGGACAGGCCGCGCACGCCGGCGCGCCAGGCCAGCCAGCACGACGCAAGGCCGGCCAGCGCCAGGGCCGCGCCGCTGCCGCCGGCGGCCAGGGCGCCGGCCAGCGCGAAGCCTGCCGCCGCGAACGCCACCAGGGCGCGCTGGATCAGGCGCAGGCCGCGCGTGGGCGCGACGTCGATCCGGAACCCGAGGGACACGGCCGCCGCTGCGCGCAGGCGTTCACACGCGGCGCAGCACCAGGGTGCCGTTGGTGCCGCCGAACCCGAACGAGTTCTTCATCGCCACCTCGATCTCGAGATCGCGCGCGGTGTTCGCGCAGTAGTCGAGGTCGCACTCGGGGTCCTGCTGGAAGATGTTGATCGTCGGCGGCGACACCTGGTGGTGGATCGCCAGCGCGGCGAACACCGTCTCGATGCCGCCGGCACCGCCCAGCAGATGCCCGGTCATCGACTTGGTGGAGTTGACCACCAGCCGGCGCGCCGCCGCCTCGCCCAGGGCGACCTTGATCGCCTCGGTCTCGTTGCGGTCGCCGAGCGGCGTGGAGGTGCCGTGCGCGTTCAGGTAGTCGATGTCCTCGGGCGCGACGCGCGCATCGCGCAGCGCCGCGAGCATGCAGCGGCGCGGGCCGTCCATGTCGGGCGCGGTGATGTGGTGCGCATCGGCGCTCATGCCGAAGCCGACCACCTCGGCATAGATTCTCGCGCCGCGCCGGCGGGCGTGCTCGTACTCCTCGAGCATCATCACTCCGGCACCCTCGCCGAGCACGAAGCCGTCGCGGTCGCGGTCCCAGGGGCGGCTCGCGGTAGCCGGATCGTCGTTGCGCGTGGACAGGGCGCGCGCCGCGCAGAACCCGCCCAGCCCGAGCGGCGAGATGGTCGCCTCGGAGCCGCCGGCGAGGATGGCGTCGGCGTCGCCGTAGCCGATCAGCCGGCTGGCGTCGCCGATGCAGTGCAGGCCGGTGGTGCAGGCGCTGACGATGGCGTAGTTCGGCCCCTTGAGCCCGCTCATGATCGACATCTGGCCCGAGATCATGTTGATGATCGAGCCCGGCACGAAGAACGGCGACACCCGCCGCACGCCGCGTGAGACCAGCTCGGCGTGGGTTTCCTCGATGAGCGGCAACCCGCCGATGCCCGAGCCGATGATCACGCCGATGCGCTCGGCATTGGCCTCGCTGACCTCGATGCCGCTGTCGCGCAGCGCCTGCAGGCCCGCGGCGATGCCGTAGTGCACGAAGGTGTCGAAGTGCCGCGCCTCCTTGGCCGGCATGTACTGCGCGACGTCGAAGTCGCGCACCTCGCCGGCGATGCGCGTCGGGAACGCCGAGACATCGAAACGGGTGATGGTCGAGATGCCCGAGCGCCCGGCAACCAGGTTGCCCCAGGCGGTCGAGACATCGTTGCCGACCGGGCTCACGATGCCCAGCCCGGTGATCACGACGCGGCGCCGGCTCACGAGTGTCGCCTTGCGTAGTTAGGCACGGGTGCTCCCTGTTCGCGGCCGGGCGCGGCCCGGGCGCGCGCGATGCGGTCAGGCCTTGGAGTGTGCCTTGACGTAGTCGATGGCCTGCTGGACCGTGGTGATCTTCTCGGCTTCCTCGTCGGGGATCTCGGTCTCGAATTCGTCTTCGAGCGCCATCACCAGCTCGACCGTATCGAGGGAATCGGCACCGAGGTCGTCGACGAAGGACGACTCGTTCTTGATGTCGGCCTCATTCACGCCGAGTTGCTCGGCCACGATCTTCTTGACGCGCTGTTCGATGTTTTCCATTCAAGGCTCCTGTGTCGCTGCGGTGGCCGTGCGCCTCGCCGTGAGTCCGGGCGGCGCGGCCGGATTGTATAGCACTTCGGCCGTGGCGACCGCCCTGTACCGGCGGCCGATCCGGACGGCCGATGGACGTTCACTCCATGTACATCCCGCCGTTGACGTGCAGCGTGACGCCGGTGATGTAGCCTGCTTGCGGTGAAGCCAGGAAGGCCACGGCCACGGCCACGTCCTCGGGCGTGCCGAGCCGGCCGAGGGGGATCTGCTGCACCAGCGCGGTGGTCTGCTGCTCGCTGAGCGCGCGCGTCATGTCGGTATCGATGAAGCCCGGCGCCACGCAGTTGACCGTGATGTTGCGGCTGCCCAGCTCGCGCGCCAGGGCGCGGCTCATGCCGGCCACGCCGGCCTTGGCGGCGGCGTAGTTGGCCTGCCCGGCATTGCCGCTGGCGCCCACCACCGAGGTGATGTTGACGATGCGCCCGAAGCGCGCGCGCATCATGCCGCGCATGGCCAGCTTCGAAAGACGGAACACCGCGTCCAGGTTGGTCGCGATGACGGCGCTCCATTCGTCGTCCTTCATGCGCATGGCGAGATTGTCGCGCGTGATGCCGGCGTTGTTGACCAGGATCGCCAGGCCGCCGCCCTCCTTCTGCAGGGCCTCCAGCAGCGCCTCGCAGCGCGCGGCGTCGGTCACGTCGAGCACCTCGCCGCGCCCGCGCACGCCCGCCTGCGCCAGGGCGGCCGAGATCGCCTGCGCGCCCGCCTCCGAGGTGGCGGTGCCGACCACGGTGGCGCCCTGGCGCCCCAGCTCGAGCGCGATGGCGCGGCCGATGCCGCGCGATGCGCCGGTGACCAGGGCCAGTCGATCGGTGAGGCTCATGGCCGTCTCCTCCTGCTGTGGGGCTTGCCGCTGCCCGGATGCGCGGGCCTGGGGGCCTGTCGAAGTCGAATCGAGCCCGCGCCGCTCGTGCGCCCGCCGTTCACGCGCCCGCCGCGAGGGCGGCCGCGAGCGAGGCCGGATCGTGGACCGCCGCCACCTCGAGCGTACGGTCGATGCGCGGGACCAGCCCCGCGAGCACCTTGCCGGGCCCGAACTCGATGACGCGGGTGACGCCGAGCGCCTTCAGGCGCTGCACCACCTCGACCCAGCGCACCGGCCCCCAGGCCTGGCGTACCAGGGCGTCGCGGATGCGCGCCGGATCGGTCTCCACGGCCACGTCGACGTTGTTGACCAGCGGCACCTGCGGCGCACTCAGCGTGACCCCGGCCAGGGCGAGCGCCAGCCGCTCGCCGGCCGGGCGCAGCAGCGACGAATGGAACGGCGCCGACACCGACAGGGGCAGCGCGCGCTTGGCGCCCAGCGCCTTGGCGCGCGCGCAGGCGCGCTCGACCGCGCCCTTGTGGCCGGCGATGACCACCTGCGCGGGTGCGTTGTAGTTGGCCGGCTCGACGACCTCGCCGGGCGATGCCTCGCACGCCTCGCGGCAGGCCTGGCGCACCGCCTCGTCGTCGAGCCCGAGGATGGCCGCCATGCCGCCCTCGCCGACCGGCACCGCCTCCTGCATGGCCTGGGCGCGCAGGCGTACCAGGCGCAGCGCGTCGTCGACCTCGAGCGCGCCGGCCACTGCCAGCGCGGTGTACTCGCCGAGGCTGTGGCCGGCCACGGCCGCCGGGGCGCCGCCGCCGGCCTCGCGCCATGCCAGCCAGCAGGCATAGCCCGCCACCAGCATGGCCGGCTGGGTGTTGACCGTGAGCGACAGGGCGTCGGCCGGCCCCTGCGCGATCAGCGTCGACAGCGGCTCGCCCAGCGCCGCGTCGGCCTGGCGCAGCAGCGCCTGCACCGCCGCCGAACCGGAGAAGCCGTCGAGCATGCCGACCGACTGCGAGCCCTGCCCCGGAAACACGAATGCCGTCGTCATCACATCTGCACCAGTACTGCGCCCCAGGTGAAGCCGCCGCCCACGCCTTCCATCAGCACCCGCTGACCCGGGCGAATGCGTCCGTCGCGCACCGCGACGTCGAGGGCGAGGGGAATGGAGGCGGCCGAAGTGTTGGCGTGCAGGTCCACGGTGACGATCACCTTGTCCGCCGGCACCCCGAGCCGGCGCGCCGTGGCCTGCATGATGCGCACGTTGGCCTGGTGCGGGATCAGCCAGTCGATGTCGTTCACCGTCAGGCCGCACGCAGCCATGGTCTCGCGGGCCACCGAATCGAGCACCGAGACGGCCAGCTTGAACACCGCCTGGCCGTCCATGGTGAGGAAGGGGTAGCCGGTGATCGAGCCCCCGGCCACGTGGCCGGCGGTGCGCAGGATGCTCTCGTGGCGGCCGTCGGCGTGCAGCCTGGCTGCCAGCACGCCCGGCCGCTCGTCGGCGGCCAGCACGATGGCGCCGGCGCCGTCGCCGAACAGCACGCAGGTGCCGCGGTCGTTCCAGTCGAGGATGCGCGAGAACACCTCGGCGCCGATCACCAGCGCGCGATGCGCCAGGCCGGTGCGGATCATCGAGTCGGCCACCGCCGCGGCATAGGCGAACCCGCTGCATACCGCCTGCACGTCGAAGGCCGCCCCGCCCGGCGCGCCGAGCGCCTTCTGCACCAGGCAGGCGGTGCTCGGGAAGACGAAGTCGGGCGTGGAGGTGGCCACGATGATGAGGTCGATGTCGGCGGGCGCCAGGCCGGCCGACTCGAGCGCGCGCCGCGCCGCCTCGATCGCCAGCTGGCTGCTCGCCACGCCCTCGTCGGCGATGTGGCGCTGGCGGATGCCGGTGCGCTCGACGATCCACTCGTCGGAGCTCTCGATGCCGCGCCCGGCCAGCTGTCGCACGAGGTCGTCGTTGGTGAGCACGCGCGGCGGCAGGTAGCTGCCGGTGCCGACGATGCGGGAATGGGGAAGCGTCATGGCGATTCGGTTCGAGGTTGATGCGGCAGGGCATCGGCGATGCGCTGCACGAGCCCGTTGCGTATCGCATCATAGGCGCGGCGCAGCGCGAACTCGAATGCGTAGGCGTCGGCCGAGCCGTGGCTCTTGATGACCACGCCGCGCAGGCCCACCAGGCTGGCGCCGTTGTAGCGGCGGTGGTCGAGGCGGCGCTTCAGGCGCCGCAGCACCGGGAACGAGAGCAGCGCCACCAGGCGGGTGAACACGTGGCGCTCGTACTCCTCGCGGATGAAGCCGGCGAGCATGCGCGCCAGCCCTTCGGAAGTCTTGAGCGCGACGTTGCCGACGAAGCCGTCGCACACCACGACATCGGTGGTGCCCTCGTAGATGTCGTTGCCTTCCACGTTGCCCTGGAAGTTCAGCCCGCTCGTGCGCAGCAGCTCGGCGGCCTGCTTGACCGCGTCGTTGCCCTTGATCACCTCCTCGCCGATGTTCAGCAGGCCGATCGAGGGGCGCTCCTTGCCCTCGAGCACGGTGACCAGGGCCGAGCCCATGGCGGCGAACTGCAGCAGGTGCTGCACCTCGCAATCGACGTTGGCGCCCAGGTCGAGCATGGTGGTGGTGCCGCCGCGCTGGTTGGGCAGCTGGGTGGCGATGGCCGGCCGGTCGATGCCCTCGAGCATCTTCAGCACGAAGCGCGAGATCGCCATCAGCGCTCCGGTGTTGCCGGCGCTCACGCAGCCGTCGGCCTCGCCGTTCTTGACCAGGTCGATGGCCACGCGCATCGAGGAGTTGCGCTTGCCGCGCAGCGCCGTGGCCGGGGGATCGTCCATCGTCACCACCTCGGCGGCGTGACGGATCTCGATGCGAGCGGGGTCGGCGGGACGCGCCCGGGCGAGCGCCTGCTCGATCGCGTCCTGGCCGCCGACCAGCAGCAGGCGCACGTCGGGCGTACGCGCGAGGAAGCCGAGCGCGGCCGGGATGGTCACCGCCAGCCCGTGGTCCCCGCCCATGCAATCGATCGCGATGCGGACCGTCACGACAGTGGCGCCGCCGCGGGCGGCGCGTCCGGCCCCCACCGGCGAGGCAGGGCGGAGCCGGTGCGGTGTCGGGGCTGCAAGATCGCTACGCGGCGCAGGCGCGGGCCGGAATTACTCGTCGGCCTTGGTCTTCAGGATCTTGCGGCCGCGGTAGAAGCCGTTGGGACTGACGTGATGGCGCAGGTGAACTTCCCCGCTCGTCGGCTCGACCGCCAGCGGCGGCTGCGCGAGGAAGTCGTGCGCGCGGTGCATGCCGCGCTTGGACGGCGACTTCTTGTTTTGCTGGACGGCCATGAATCACTCCTGAACAATCGAGCATTATAGCAATGACCGATAGCAGGTGCTATAGCGATTGCTCTCTGTAGAGCCGCCACTGCAACTGCCAGACCGATAGCAACGCTACTGCTGGCAGTTGCCGTTCATGAGCCCGCCTCGTCGTTGCCGCCGCGCAGCCGGCGCAGCGCCGCGAACGGATGGGGCCGGCCCGCGCCGTCATCCGGCGCACCCGCCTCTTCGCCGGCGGCACGGTCGCTGCCGCCGGCGCCGCCCGCCGCCCCGGCCGGCAGCTCGCAGCGTTCGTGGTGCGGCGTCGCGGGCAGGGCCATGATCAGCTCGTCCTCCACCAGGCCGGCCAGGTCGAAGCGCCGCCCGCCGACCAGCACGTCGTACTGGGCGTCGTCCAGGTCCAGCCGCTCGGCCTGCGCCTCGTCGGCCACCAGCCGGTAGGCGCGCTCGACGGCGAGCGCCGCCGCCACCGGCTCCAGGCAGCGCACGCAGGCCAGCCGCACCTGGGCGTCGACCGTCAGCATCATGAAATCGTCGGCGCTGCCCTGCGCGCGCTTCACGCGCCACGCCCGCAGCGTCCAGCGCGCCATGCCTTCGGGCGCGGCCAGCAGCGTCGCCAGCCGTTGCAGCCGCGCGACGGCGAATTCGCCCGACACCGTGGCGCCGGTGCGCGCGAGCTCGAGCGTATCGATCGTGGAGTCCATGGTCCGTGGCCTGTGCTTCCGTATCATAGCGGCTCGACCGGCTCGATCCGCCCTCGCTACCCTGCCCGCCCGCGCCGGCGCGGGCCCGGCCCCATTCCGACAGACGCCCCGGTGACCGACGCTGCCCGCCTGATCCTCGCATCGAGCTCGCGCTATCGTGTCGAGCTGCTCGCCCGGCTCCGGCTGGCCTTCGTCGTCGAGGCACCCTCGGTCGACGAAACCGCGCACGCGCGCGAGGCGCCGGCGGCGCTCGCCCTGCGGCTGGCCGTGGCCAAGGCGAGCGCCGTCTCCGCGCGCCATCCGGCGGCGCTGGTGATCGGCTCCGACCAGGTGGCCACGCTCGACGGCACGAGCGCCATCGGCAAGCCCGGCGACCGCGCCGGCGCACGCGCGCAGCTGCGCGCCGCCTCGGGGCGCACGATGCATTTCCACACCGCCGTCTGCGCGATGCGTGGGCACGACGGCTACGCCGAGAGCGCCGTGGTGCCGGCGCGGGTGCGCTTTCGCCGGCTCGACGAGGCCGAGATCGAACGCTATCTCGACCTCGATCAGCCGTGGGACTGCGCCGGCTCGGCCAAGGTCGAGGGGCTGGGCATCGCCCTCATCGAGGCCGTGGAAACCGACGACCCGACCGCGCTCGTCGGGCTGCCGCTGATCGCGCTCGCCGGCATGCTGCGTCGCGCCGGCCTGTCGCCGCTGGATGGCTCGATGCGCGCCTCGGGGCAGACCTGATCGTGCCCGGATACCCTCCGGCTGCCGCCGCCTCCGGCGCCCCTGCCGCCCCTGGCGCTTCCGCGGCTCCCGGCACGCTGTGGCTGATCCCCACGCCCCTGGGCGCCGCCAGCGATCCCCGCCGTGCGCTGCCCGCCGAGACGCTGGCGGCGATCGAGCCGCTCGACTACTTCATCGTCGAGAACGCCCGCAGCGCGCGTGCCTTCCTCAAGGCGGCCGGCACGCGCGCGCCGCTGCAGGCGCTCGAGCTGCGCGAGCTCAACGAGCACACGCCCCCCTCGGCCCTGCCGGCGCTGCTCGCGCCGCTGCGCGCCGGGCGCGATGCCGGGCTGCTCTCGGAGGCCGGAGCGCCGGCGATCGCCGACCCGGGCGCGGCCCTGGTGGCCGCCGCCCACGCGGCCGGGATCCGCGTGCGGCCGCTCATCGGGCCGAGCGCGCTGCTGCTCGCACTGATGGCTTCGGGGCTGAACGGGCAGCGCTTCGCCTTCGTCGGCTACGTCCCGGCCCAGGCCGAGGCGCGCCTGCAGCGCCTGCGCGAGATCGAGCGGCGCTCGGCGCGCGAGGACGAAACCGCGCTGATCATCGAGACCCCCTACCGCAACCAGGCGCTGCTCGAGGCCGCCCTGCAGGTGCTCGCCCCCGACACCCGGCTGCTGGTCGCCGGCGACCTGAGCCTGCCCACCGAGCGGATCGTGCTCGACACGGTGGCGGGCTGGCGCCGGGCGAGGCGCGAGCTGCCGCGCGTGCCCACCGTCTTCGCCCTGCAGGCGAGCCCGCTGGCACGGCGGCGCTGAAAACGTGTGAGGGAATCCACGATTCCTTCACACGTTTTCGGGAGGCCGGTCGTTCAACGCAGATGAAAGGAGGAGGAGGCCCGCAGCGCGGTCGCCATGGTCTCGCCCAGGCTCGCGCCGAAGCGGCGCGCCAGGCGTTCGGCGAGGTTCTTGCGGGCGGAGAAGTCGACCACCTCCTCGGCCTTGATGACGTCGCGCGCGACCGAATCGACCGTCCCGAGCCCGTCGCTCAGGCCGATCTCGATGCTGCGCGCGCCGGTCCAGACCAGGCCGGAGAACAGGTCGGGAACGTCCTTCAGGCGCTCGCCGCGGCCGCGGCGCACCACGTCGATGAACTGCTGGTGGATCTCGTCGAGCATCGATTGCGCGTACTGCCGCTGCTCTTCGGGCAGCGGCGAGAAGCTGTCGAGAAACCCCTTGTTGCGTCCCGAGGTGATCAGGCGGCGCTCGACGCCGAGCTTGTCCATGGTGCCGACGAAACCGAAGCCGTCCATCAGCACGCCGATCGAGCCCACCAGGCTGGCCTTGTCGACGTAGATGCGGTCGGCGGCCGCAGCCACGTAATAGCCGCCCGAAGCGCAGACCTCCTCGACCACCGCGTACAGCGGCGTGTCGGGGTACTTGGCGCGCAGGCGCCGGATCTCGTCGGCGATCATGCCCGCCTGCACCGGGCTGCCGCCGGGGCTGTTGATGCGCAGCACGATGCCGGCGGTGTTGTGGTCCTCGAAGGCGCTGCGCAGCGAGGCGATGATGTCTTCGGCCGAGGCCTCGCTCTCGGCGGCGATCACGCCGTCGAGATCGACCAGCGCGGTGTGCCGGCCCACGCTCACCTTGGCATCGCGCACCAGCCAGCCCCCGGCCACCAGCAGCGCGGCCGCCAGCCACGCGAAGGTGAGCAGCTTGAAGAAGATCCCCCAGCGCCGCGCACGCCGCTTCTCCTGCAGCGTGCCCAGCAGCAGCTTCTCGAGCACCTCGCGCTGCCAGCGGGCATCCATCGCCTCCGGGCGCGCACCCGTGTTTCCCGCGCCGGCCGGCGCGTCTGCATCATTCATCGATTCGTCCCGAAGCCCCCGGCCGGCCGGGACGCCGCAGCGCGACCCGCACCCTGCCCTCGTGTTCCTCGCAGTGCAGCGCCTGCAGCGCCGCCCCTGCGCACGGTCCCGCCACGCAGCGCCCGCTGTCCGCCTCGAACAGCGCGCCGTGCATGGCGCACACCAAGTATAGGCCCGCCTCGTCGAAGAAACGCCCGGGCAGCCAGTCGAGCTCGGCGCGCTGATGGGCGCAGCGATTGAGGAAGGCATGGGCGCGCCCGTCGAAGCGCACCACGAAGGCCGCTTCGCCGCGCTCGCCCGGCACGGCGGCCGGCAGCTCGAAGCGCACCCCTTCGCCGCCGTCGGTCAGCGCCGGCGAGGCGCACACGTCGATCCATGGGTCCGGCGTCACTTCCGCCTGACTTCCAGCCGTGCCAGCAGCGCCTCGCGCAGCTCGGCCACCGAGTCGACCAGCACGAGCGACGGTTCGGCCTCGAGCTCCTCGCGCGGATGCGCGCCGTAGGTGACGGCGATCGCGCGGGCGCCGGCCGCGCGCGCCATGCCCAGGTCGTGCGTGGTGTCGCCGACCATCAGGGCTTCGGCCGGATCCAGGCCGAGCTCGTCGCAGATGTCGCGCAGCATCCACGGATCGGGCTTGGGCGCACCCTCGTCGGCGCAGCGCGTGGTGAGGAAGCGCCCGGCCCAGCCCATCTGCACGAGCGCACGGTCGAGCCCGGCGCGCGACTTGCCGGTGGCCACCGCGAGCCAGGCGCCGCTGTCGATCAGCTCGGTGAGCAGCTCCGGCACCCCTTCGAAAGGTACGAGGTGGGCATCGCGGCGCAGGTAGTGGTAGCGATAGCGCTCGACGTAGGCCGGCACCTGCTCGCGCGCGATGGCCGGCACCGCGAAGTGGATGGCCTCCAGCAGCCCGAGGCCGATGACGTGCGAGGCGCGCTCGCGCGTGGGCACCGGCAGCGCCAGGTCGGCCGCCGAGGCCTGGATGGCCTGCACGATCGCCGCGGTGGAATCGATGAGCGTGCCGTCCCAGTCGAAGACGATCAGACGAAAGCGCTCGCGGCTCACGGCTGCCGCTCCGCGGCCTGCATCAGCGCCTCGAACTCCGCCGGCATGGGCGCCTCGATGCACAGCCGCCGGCCGTCCTCGGGATGGTCGAAGGCGATCGAATGCGCATGCAGGTACATGCGGCGCCAGCCGCGCCGCGCCATCTCGCGGTTGAGCTCGAAGTTGCCGTATTTAGGGTCGCCGACGATCGGAAAGCCCGCATGGGCGAGGTGCACCCGGATCTGGTGGGTGCGTCCGGTCTCGGGCATGGCCTGCACCAGCGAGAACACGCCCAGCCCGGGCAGCTCGACGTGAGCCAGCCCGGTCACGCGCGTGAGCGCCTCCTGGCCGCCCGCCTGCACCGACACGCGCCGGTCGCCGTCGGGCGCGGCATGGCGCGCCAGCGGCCAGGCGAGCGCGCGGGTGCGCAGCGGCCAGCGCCCGGCGACGACGGCGAGATAGCGCTTGTCGGTGTCGCGCCGGCGCAGCTGCGCGTGCATCGCGACCAGCGCGGCGCGCTTCCTGGCCACCAGCAGCACGCCGGAGGTCTCGCGATCGAGCCGGTGCACCAGCTCGAGGAAGCGCGCCTGCGCGCGGGCCGCCCGCAGCCGCTCGATCACCCCGCTGGAGACGCCGCTGCCGCCGTGCACGGCCACCGACGCCGGCTTGTCGATCGCCAGCAGCTGCTCGTCTTCGTACAGCACCGGCAGGCGGGCGGCGAGCCTGGCGCGGTCGCGGCGCACCGCCTCGCCGCCCGCCGCTCGCGCGGCGGCGTCATGCGGCGTCGCACCCTGGGCGGCCGGCTCGCGCAGCGGCGGCAGCCGGATCGTATCGCCTGCCTGCAGCCGGTAGTCCACCGCCCGGCGCCGCCCGTTCACGCGCAGCTGGCCGCTGCGGATGAGCCGGTACAGGTGGCTGCGGGGGACGTCGCGGTACAGGCGGGCGAGGAAGTTGTCCAGCCGCTGGCCGGCGTCGTCGGGGTCGAGCCGGAGCGTGCGCACCGCCCCCTGCCCCCCGTCCGCCTCGGCCGGGGCGGGTCGGAATTTTGTCGCCGTGCTGCTCACGTTGCTATACTTCGGGAGTCGAGTGCGATCCTGGCCCGAACGGAGCGGCTGCCCTTGCCGGGCGGCCACCCTGAACCCGGGGAGGTCCCGGCGGCCCGCGTCGGATCCATGTGTCCGCGAGCCGGATGCCGGAATCCCGCGTCGCGAGAATCGATTGTACCGACAGGAAGAACACACCAACCGCGGCTGCCGGCCTCCTTGCGGATTCGGCAGCGCGGGACGATGCGGAATTTTCCGGGAAGAATGCAAACCGGCCACCCCCAGGGAAGGCCGTTCGAGCCACTGCGGTTCCTGAACCCCATGCCTGCGTACCCCGCTGTCGACGCCCATCGGCCCTGTCCGAGGCGTATGCGCGCACGCTCGCCGGTTCCGGAGCGGCGCGTCTAGCGCCGCGCCCTGTCGTCGCTTCGCGCTCTTCCCGCTTCCGTTCGCATCGCCCCGCTGGCCGAGGCGCGCCGCCACGCCGTGAGCGCGCAACGGAGTCCCTTGCATGAAGCGAATGCTGTTCAACGCCACGCACGCCGAAGAGCTGCGCGTGGCCATCGTCGATGGCCAGAAGCTGATCGACATCGACATCGAATCGGCGGGACGCGAATCCCGCAAGAGCAACATCTACAAAGGGGTGATCACCCGCGTCGAGCCCAGCCTCGAAGCCTGCTTCGTCAACTACGGCGAGGAACGCCACGGCTTCCTGCCGTTCAAGGAGATCTCGAAGGCGTTCTTCAGGCAGGGCGTCGAAGCCTCGAAGGCACGCATCCAGGACGCGATCGCCGAAGGCCAGGAGGTCATCGTCCAGGTCGACAAGGAGGAACGCGGCAACAAGGGCGCCGCGCTCACCACCTATATCTCGCTGGCCGGGCGCTACCTGGTGCTGATGCCGAACAACCCGCGCGGCGGCGGCGTGTCGCGCCGCGTAGAGGGCGAAGACCGCCAGGAGCTGCGCGAAACCATGGACAAGCTCGAGTACCCCTCGGGCATGAGCCTGATCGCGCGCACCGCCGGCATCGGACGCGCCGCCGAGGAGCTGCAGTGGGACCTGAACTACCTGCTGCAGCTGTGGAAGGCGATCGAGGCGGCCGCCGGCTCGGCGCCCGGCCCGTTCCTCATCTACCAGGAATCGAGCCTGGTGATCCGCGCCATTCGCGACTATTTCACCGCAGATGTCGGCGAGATCCTGATCGATACCGACGACATCTATGAGCAGGCGCGCCAGTTCATGGCGCACGTGATGCCCGACACGGTCGACCGGGTCAAGCGCTATCGCGACGACACGCCGCTGTTCTCGCGCTTCCAGATCGAGCACCAGATCGAGACCGCGTACTCGCGCATCGTGCCGCTGCCCTCGGGCGGGGCGGTGGTCATCGACCACACCGAGGCGCTGGTGGCGATCGACGTGAACTCGGCGCGCGCCACCAAGGGCTCCGACATCGAGGAGACGGCGCTGCGCACCAACCTGGAGGCGGCCGACGAGGCCGCGCGCCAGATGCGCCTGCGCGATCTGGGCGGGCTGATCGTGATCGACTTCATCGACATGGAGAACGCCCGCAACCAGCGCGAAGTGGAGCAGCGGCTCAAGGACGCGCTGCATTACGACCGCGCGCGCGTGCAGACCGGCAAGATCTCGCGCTTCGGCCTGATGGAGCTGTCGCGCCAGCGGCTGCGCCCGGCGCTCAACGAGGGCACCCACATCACCTGCCCGCGCTGCAACGGCACCGGCGTCATCCGCGACACCGAATCGTCGGCCCTGCACGTGCTGCGGGTGATCCAGGAAGAGGCGATGAAGGAGAACACCGCGGCGGTCTACGCCCAGGTGCCGGTCGACGTCGCGACCTACCTCCTGAACGAGAAGCGCAGCGAGCTGAACAAGCTCGAGGCGAGGCTGCGGGTCGAGATCGTGCTGATCCCCAACAAGTACCTCGAGACCCCGCACTACAAGGCCGAGCGGCTGCGTCACGACGACGAGCGCCTGCTCAGCTATCGCGCCACCCACACGATGGTCGAGGAGCCCGCAGAGGACAACTCCTATCTCGAAGCCAAGCTCGAGGCCGCCAAGCCGCGCCAGGAAGCGCTGGTGCGCGGCATCACTCCCGATCAGCCGCCGCCGGTGCCGGTCGCACCAACCGCGCCGGCAGCGCCGGCTGCCGTGCCCGAGGCGACGCGCGTTCCGGCGATGGCAGCCGCGGCGAACGGGCACGAAGGATGGCTGGGGCGCATCCTGGGATGGCTGCGCGGCAGCCCGGCCAACGAGGCGAGCGCCACGCCGCCGGCCGTGCCGGCGGCGCGCGAGACGCCTGCCCGGCCGGCGCGCGGCCCCCACGAGGGTCGTGAGCGCAGCGGGCGTGAGCCGCGCGAGGGCCGCCACGGTCAGGAATCGCGCGGCGGGCGTGGCGAGCGGCGCGGCGAGAACGGCGAAGGCGGGGAAGCCCGCGCCGGACGCGACGGCCGGGATGGCCGGCGCGAACGCGGCCAGGAGCGGCGCGAATCACGTGACGGCCAGGGCCGCGACCGCCGCGCCGAGCGCGATGCGCAGGCGCGCGACGGCCAGCGCGAAGGTGCGCGCGAGGAGCTGCGCGAAGGATCGCGCGGCGCGGCGCGCGAGGACGCCGGACGGGGCGAGCGTGGTGAACGCGGTCCGCGCGAGGATCGGCGCGGCGGGCGCAGCCGCACGCGCGGCGGTCGCGGCGGCGACGAAGCGCCGGTCGCGGGCGAGCGCGAAGCGCCGGTGACGCAGGCGGCGACGGCTCCCGACGGCGGCGATGCCGGCGTGCCCGCCCCGCGTGCGGGCGCGTCCGCCGAGGCCATCACGATCGTCGCGGCCGCACCGGGAGTGGCCGGCGGCGCGGCATCGTCCGCTGCCGTGAACGGCGCCGCCGCGCACGAGGGCGAGGATCACCGGCCCGGCGCCGACGCGGCCGAGGGCGAGGAGGCGCGCCGCGGGCGCAGCCGCCGTCGCCGCGGCCGCCGCGGCGGGGAGCGCGAAGGCCACGGCGCGGCCGAGCGAGAGGCAGCGCAGGTTGCCGACTCGGCACAGGGAGCGGACGAGTCGGCGCGAGAAGCAGCCGATTCGGCACGAGAGGCAGCCGACTCGGCGACGAGCGGTCCGGCCCGGGAGACCCGCTCGGCAGCCGCCGGCGAACCCGGCGCTGGCCCGCAGCGTGCCGAAGAAGCGGCGGTAGCCGAGCAGGAGGCCCCCGCCGGCACAGCGGCTCCCACGGCTCAGGTCACCCCTGCCGTCCAGGCGGTCCCTGCCGCCCAGGCTGCACCTGCGGCTCAGGCGGCTTCCGCGGACCAGACAGCTCCCGTCGCTGCAGCCGCCCAGGCGACGCTCCCGTTCGCCGTCTCGACCGTCCCCACCGGGGCGGTGCACGAGACGGCTGCCGGGGCTGCCGCGGCGGACGAGCTTGCCGCCGAGCCCGTGACGACGCCGGTCGCCGGAGCAGCCGCGCAGGCGTCGACGGCAGCGCAGCAGGCCGTACCGGCACCGATCGCTCCCGCACCGGTGCCCAAGGCCGATCTCGAAGCGATCATTGCGGGCGCGGGCCTGCAATGGGTCGAGACTTCGGCTTCCGCAGTGCCGGAGGAAGCGCCTGCCGAGGTGCCCGCGCCACGTGTGCCGCGGGTTCGGCGTCCGCGCAGCGCACCGTCGGGCGAACCGCTGCAGCAGGTCGAGACGCGCCACGACGGCTGAACGTGTGAAGGAACCGTAGCGAGCGGCCCGAGGTCGTGCCGAGGAGCGCAGCCGTACTAGGGTACGGCGAGCACCGCAGGCGCGAGATCGGGCCGCGCAGCAGGTTCCTTCACACGTTCAGGCGCGCGGCCGTGCGTCGCCCACCGCCGGGCCGGGGGCCGAGCGCTGCGCCGGAATCCGGCCCGCCTTGATGTCCTCGTACCAGTACTCGTGGTGCTCGCGGGCCCAGGTCTCGTCGACGTAGCCCTCTTTCATCGCATCGAGGGCGCCCTGCATGCCGATGGTGCCGATGTAGATGTGGCCCATGATCACCGCGATGAACAGCAGGGCGGCGGTCACGTGGATCACCCATGCACCCTGCATCTGCACGCGCGTCTGCCCGTAGTTCGGGAAGTCGAGGATGAAGCCGGTGACCGTGGCGATGACGCCGAGCAACACCAGCGCGCCCCAGAACACCAGCTTCTCGCCGCCGTTGAAGCGGTGGCTCGGCACCTCCGCACCCCGGCGCGACAGCATCCCCCCTGCCTTGGCGAGCCAGCGCAGATCGTAGGCGCGCGGCAGGTTGTCCTTCACGAAGATCAGGAACATCGCGATGGTGGTCGCCGCGAACAGCGGACCGACGAAGTTGTGCGTGGTCTTCGACACGATGGCGAGGATCGAGAACAGCGTATAGCCGAACAGCGGCAGCAGCATGTACTTGCCGAACAGCATCACGATGCCGGTGAGCGCCAGCACCACGAAGCACGCCGCGTTCAGCCAATGCGTGGCGCGCTCGACGAGCGTGAAGCGCTCGATCAGCCGGCCGGTGGGCGCTCCCTTGAGGCGGATCTCGCCCCGGAACAGGTAGAACGCGGCGATGGCGAGCAGCACCGCCACCAGCCACCAGCCGCCGTACATCGTCACCGGCCCGTTGCGCAGCAGCCGCCAGTCCTGGCCGGCCGAATTGATGAGATTGCCTCCTTCGTGCTCCGGCAGGTTGGTCACGCCGAGCGAGGGCGAGTTCACCGCACGCCACACCGGCGCGTTGTTCAGCGGCTGCACGAGCTGGCGGGCGGCCTGGTCGTTGCGCGACGCGCTCAGATCGACCGGGGGCGCTTGCGTCGCGGGCGCACCCTGGGGTTGCGCCGTGGCGACCGACGCCCACAGCCCGAGGAGCAGCGCCAGCGTCTGCATGGCGCGTTTCATCACTGGCCTCCGATGCGGATGTACTCGTTCTGGGCCTGCTGGCGCAGCTTCAGGGAGTCCTCCCAGCTCTTGACGTCGCCGCGCTTGTACGGAGTCTGGAAGGTGAGCGGATCGCCCTCCCAGGGCCGGGTGTCGCGCGTGACGGTGGTTCCGCGCCCCGTCTCCCCGAGCGCCTGCGGCTTCTCGCTGCAGGCCGATGCGCCGAGTCCGAGCGCCGCCGCGGCGAGCGCGATGCCGACGATGCGATGCTTCATGGCTCAGCTCCTCTCCTGGCCTGCCGAGGCCTGTCCGCCGCCGCCCGGGCTTCCCGGCCCGCCCCGGCCTGCCTGCCCACCCTGGCCCGTCTGTCCGCCCTGCGCTCCCGGAGGCCCGCCGCGGCGCGGCCCCACTCCATACGCCGTGCCCCAGCCCCAGAGCTCGGTGCCCTTGCCGCGCGCCATCACCCGCTGGCGGTAGATCTCGGAGAGCATCTCGCCGTCGCCGGCGAGCAGCGCCTTGGTCGAGCACATCTCGGCGCACACCGGCAGCTTGCCTTCGGCCAGCCGGTTGCGCCCGTACTTGGCGAACTCCTCGGGCGAGCCGTCCTTCTCGGGGCCGCCGGCGCAGAAGGTGCACTTGTCCATCTTGCCGCGCATGCCGAAGGCGCCCGCCTGCGGGAACTGCGGCGCCCCGAACGGACAGGCGTAGAAGCAGTAGCCGCAGCCGATGCACAGGTCCTTGTCGTGCAGCACCACGCCCTCTTCGGTGCGGTAGAAGCAGTCGACCGGGCACACCGCCATGCACGGCGCATCCGAGCAGTGCATGCACGCCACCGACACCGAGCGCTCGCCGGGCAGGCCGTCGTTGACGGTGACGACGCGACGCCGGTTGACTCCCCACGGGATCTCGTGCTCCTGCTTGCAGGCGGTGACGCAGCCGTTGCACTCGATGCAGCGCTCGGTGTCACAGATGAACTTCATGCGGGCCATGTGATTCCCCTTCGGTTCCGTTTGTCCGCGACGGCGGCGCTCAGGCGGTGAACCTCTCGATCTGGCAGATGGTGGTCTTGGTCTCCTGCATCATCGTGACCGAGTCGTAGCCGTAGGTGGTGCCGGTATTGACCGCCTCGCCGCGCACCACCGGATACGCGCCCTCCGGGTAGAACTCGAGCAGGTCGCGGCTCTGCCACCAGCCCGCGAAGTGGAACGGCATCCAGGCGGTATCGGGACCCACCCGCTCGGTCACCAGCGCCTTCACCTTGAGCCGCGCGCCGGTCGGCGTCGACAGCCAGACGTATTCGCCGTTGCGGATGCCGCGGTCGTTGGCCGCGCGCGGGTTGATCTCGACGAAGGCGTCCTGCTGCAGCTCGGCCAGCCACGGGTTGGAGCGGGTCTCGTCGCCGCCGCCCTCGTACTCGACCAGGCGCCCCGAGGACAGGATGAGCGGGAACTTCTCGTAGAGCCTGTCGGCGACGTTGCGCTCCTGCAGCGTCTTGTACAGGGTGGGCATGCGCCAGAACTTGGTCTTGTCGTCGTGCGTGGGGTACTTGGCGACCAGGTCGGGGCGCGTGCCGTAGATCGGCTCGCGGTGGATCGGCACGGGGTCGGGGAAGTTCCACACCACGGCGCGCGCCCGGCCGTTGCCGAACGGGTAGCAGCCGTGGTTCTTCATCACCACGCGGATGATGCCGCCCGAGAGGTCGGTCTTCCAGTTCTTGCCCTCGGCGGCCTGCTTCTCGGCGTCGCTGAGCTCGTCCCACCAGCCGAGCTTCTTCATCAGCACGTGGTCGAACTCCGGGTAGCCGCCGTGGATGTCGGCGCCCTTGGAATACGAGCCCTCGGCCGCCAGCAGCGACACGCCGTCGCGCTCCACCCCGAAGCCGGCGCGGAAGTTGCCGCCGCCGTCCATCACGTGCTGGTGGGTGTTGTAGAGCACCGGCGAGCCGGGGTGCTTGAGCTCGGGGTTGCCCCAGCACGGCCACGGCAGGCCGAAGTAGTCCCCGTCGCACGGGCCGCCCACGGCGCGCAACGTCTTCACGTCGAAGGTGGCCATGTGCTTCATGTGCAGCTTGAGCCGTTCGGGCGACTGGCCGGTGTAGCCGATGGTCCAGCACGTGCGGTTGATCTCGCGCAGGATCGACTCCGGCTCGGGCTCGCGCCATTGCACGCCGTGCTTCGAGAACGTGGCGAGCTTGTAGTTCTTCGACAGCTGCTCGCCGTAGCCGAGGCGGTCGGCGAAGGCCTGCATGAGCACGTGATCGGGCATCGACTCGAACAGCGGCTCGATGACGCGCTCGCGCCACTGCAGCGAGCGGTTCGAAGCGGTGGCCGACCCCGAGGTCTCGAGCTGGGTGCAGGCCGGCAGCAGGTACACCGCGCGGTTCGGGTTGACCGTCCCGCCGGTCATCGCCGCCATCGCCGCGGTGGCCGACGGATAGGGGTCGACCACCACCAGCAGGTCGAGCCTGTCCATCGCCTTCTTCATGTCCAGGCCGCGCGTCTGCGAGTTCGGCGCATGGCCCCAGTACAGCACGGCACGCAGGTTGGTGGGCTGGTCGAGCGCATCCTTGTTCTCGAGCACTCCGTCGGCCCAGCGCGACACGGTGATGCCGGGCTTCTCCATCATGCCGGGCGCGAACTGGTTCTTGATCCAGTCGTAGTCCACGCCCCACACCGCCGCGAAGTGCTTCCACGAGCCCGCGGCGAGGCCGTAGTAGCCGGGCAGCGAATCGGGGTTCGGCCCGAGGTCGGTGGCGCCCTGGACGTTGTCGTGGCCGCGGAAGATGTTCGCACCGCCGCCCGGCACGCCGACGTTGCCCAGCGCCAGCTGCAGGATGCACGAGGCGCGCACCATCGCGTTGCCGATCGAATGCTGGGTCTGGCCCATGCACCAGACCAGGGTCGAGGGGCGGTTCTTCGCCATCATCTCGGCCACGCGCGCCAGCTGCTCGCCGGGCACGCCGCTGGCCTCCTCGACCGCCTCGGGCGTCCACTTGGCGAGCACCTCCTCGCGCACCTTTTCCCAGCCGTAGACGCGGTCTTCGAGGTACTTGGTGTCCTCCCAGCCATTCTTGAGGATGTGGTGGAGGATGCCGAACAGCACCGGGATGTCGGCGCCGGAGCGGAAGCGCACGTACTCGTCGGCCTTGGCCGCGGTGCGCGTGCGCCGCGGGTCGCACACGATCAGCTTGGCGCCGTTCTCCTTGGCGTGCAGCATGTGCACCATCGACACCGGGTGGGCCTCGGCGGCATTCGAGCCGATGTACAACGCGCACTTGGTGTTCTGCATGTCGTTGTACGAGTTGGTCATGGCGCCGTAGCCCCAGGTATTGGCCACCCCCGAGACCGTGGTCGAGTGGCAGATGCGCGCCTGGTGGTCCATGTTGTTGGTGCCGAAGAACGACACCATCTTGCGCATCAGGTACGACTGCTCGTTGCTGTGCTTGGACGAGCCGATCCAGAAGGTGGCGTCCGGGCCGGACTCCTTCCTGATCTCCAGCAGCCTGGCGGTGACCTCGTCGAGCGCCTGCTGCCAGCCGATCCTGCGGTACTTGCCGTCGACCAGCTTCATCGGCGTCTTCAGGCGGTACTCGCCGTGGCCGTGCTCGCGGATCGAGGCTCCCTTGGCACAGTGCCCGCCGAGGCTGATGGGCGAATCGAACACCGGCTCCTGGCGCACCCACACGCCGTTCTCGACCACCGCATCGATCGCGCAGCCCACCGAGCAGTGGGTACAGACGGTGCGGTGCGTCTCGATCTTGGATGCCGCGGGCGCCTGCGCCTTCGCCTTGCCGACCATGTCGAAGGACATCGCGCCGGCCATGGCGCCGGCGCCCACCCCGATCCCGGAGCGCTTCAGGAAAGCGCGCCGATCCATGGTCGAGGCAAGCGCCGAGCGCACACCGCGCGCGAGGCTGGCCGTGAGGACTCCGGCCGCGGGCGCGGCGGACGATTTTCGCTGCAGTTGCATGCCGTGTCTCCTCGTGCAGCCGGTCAGACGAGTGCGCGCCGGTAGTAGCGCCGGACATGCTCGCTGAGGTGATATCCGCCGCCGCCGCGCTCGTCGAGCCGCGGCGCCGGTTCGGCCGTGCGCGCGCGCACGGCGCCCGCCCCGGCGGCAGCCGCCGTCACTCCGGCGGCCCCCGCCAGCCCTGCGCCCGCCAGAAAGCGCCTGCGCCCGGAGGAGGGCTGCCCGGAGGCGGGCTGATTCACGCTCTTGTCGCGCTTCATAGTTTCGCTCCTTGTCGTGCCGCTCATTCCAGGGAATCGATGTCGAAGGCCTGCCGCTCCACCGCGAGGAACTCGCGCAGCAGCCGGCCCGCGTGCCGGTAGAAGCGGGCGATCTCGCTCGCCTCGAGCGCCCCGGCGAATGCCTCGTACCAGGGAGCGAGAAAACGCTCGAAGAACACCCGCTGCGCGGCCAGGCCGCCCTGCGCGCTCCCCTCCCCCGCGATCAGCCAGGCCATCACCTCGCACAGCGCTGCGATGTGGTCCTCGGTCTCGCCGATGTCCGCGCGCCGCGCCAGGCCCAGCACGGCGAGGTGATCGCGCAGCTCCACCAGCGGGCGCTCGTTCAGGAAACCGCTCAGGTAGTACGAGGCATAGGGCAGGACCTCGGTCTTGCCCACGCCGATGAAGACGTCGTCGTACTCCTGGCGCACGTCGCCGGCGTCGGCCTGCGCGCAGGCCCGCGCGAACCCGCTCCATGCCCGCGCGAGCACGCTCTCGCCGGCATCGTCGGCTGCGCAGGGCACGTTCGAGCCGATCCCGTCGAGCCAGGCCTGGGCGGGCGGCGCACGGAACAGCGCGGCGAGCAGCGCATACCAGCGGGCGCGGGCGACATCCTCCGGCGACACGGCAGCGGCAGCGACCTCGGGCGACACGGCACCGGCCTCGGGCGCAGGCGCGAGCACGGCGCTCACGCCGGCCTCCGCGCGGCGGCGTCGGCCAGATCGGACACGGCGCGGTCCGCGAGCATGCCCACCACGCGGCAGTCGGCGCACATGCGCAGGCGCTGCAGGGCATCGCCGCCGAACATCGAATGGCCGGACAGCCGCACCAGCATGCCTTCGATCATGCGGCGCGTGGCGAACGGCTTGCCGCAGGCGATGCACTCGAAGGGCTCGGCCTCGTTGAGCACTACGGGAGCGCGCGTGCGCTCGTCGAACAGGTAGCGCGGCTGCAGGCTGATCGCCTGCTCCGGACAGGTCTTCACGCACAGCCCGCACTGCACGCAGTTGCGCTCGATGAAGCGCAGCTGCGGCGCATCGGCGCCGTCGAGCAGGGCCGACTCGGGGCACGCCCCGACGCAGGCCAGGCACAGGGTGCAGGCGTCGCGGTTCACCTGCACGGCGCCGAAGGGCGCTCCTTCGGGCAGTGCGACCTCCGTGGCGGCGGCTGCGCGAACACGCGACCGCATGAGCAGGTGATCGAGCGCCAGCTCGATCGAGCGGCGCTTCTCGCCGGACAGCGCGAAGCGCGCGGCTTCGTCCACGCTCTCGGCGGCCCCGAGCTTCCACAGCGCATCGGCCCAGTCGGGCCTGGCGCCGTCGATCACCATGAAGTGGCGCCCTGCATAGCCGAGGGCGCCGAGCAGGGTCTCGCCGATCGCGAACTGCGCGCCGGTGGCCTCGCGATACTGCGGCGCGATCCCGGCGCCGGCCAGCACCGCCACCTGGCTGGCGCCGAAGGCGATCGCCGCGAGGGCGAGGTCGAGACCGAACGAGCCGACGTGATGCACCGCTACCGGGACCACCCGCGCGGGCAGGCCGCGTCCACGCACGGGGCCGCGCGCCGGCCCCGAACGCGCGCTCGCGCCGCCCGGGGGCGCGCCGGCCGGCCCGGTGAGCGAGCGGATCAGGCGCGCGCCCTCCTCGCCGTCGTGCACCAGCAGGCAGGCGTCGCGGCCGCCGCGATCGCGATAGGCGGCGAGCCCGTGGCGCAGGCGCTCTCCCAGCTTCACGGGGGTGGGCCAGGCATAGCGGATGGCTCCCGACGGGCACACGGTGGTACAGCCGCCGCAGCCCATGCACAGGTGGGGCTCCACCTTGATGACGTCACCTGCCGACTCGATCGCCTTGGTCGAGCACACGTCGATGCAGGCCGTACAGCCCTCGACGTGGTTGCGACCGTGCGCGCAGGTCTTCTCGCGGTAGTCGAAGAACTTCGGCTTCTCGAACTCGCCGACCATGGCCACCATGCGCAGGGCCTGGCGGGCGCGCTCGGATTCGTCCCGCCCGGGATGGAAATACCCCTGCGGCGGCTGGTGGCTGTCGAGGCTGGCCTGGCCGCGGCGCGCCACCGCGCAGCGCTCGCAGGTATCGCCCAGCGGCCGCAGCGTACAGTCGAACATCGAGTGCTCGCGCAGGTCGAACACCAGGTCGAAGCGGTCGCCGCGCTCGCGCTCGGCGCGGCTGAAGTCGATCGCGCCGACCTCGCCGCAGGCGGTCACGCAGGCGCGGTGCGAGCGGCAGCGCAGCCGGTCGACCTGGAAATCGGCGCCGATCGCCGACTCCGGGCAGGCCTCGATGCACGCCCCGCAGCGTACGCACGCTTCGAGGTCGATGGGATTGCTCTGGCGCCAGCGCGCCTCGAACGCTCCCAGCCAGCCGGTGAGCGACAGCAGCGTGCCCGAGAGCACCGGCCAGTCGCGCGTGAGAGGCAGGGCCGCACCGCCCGAGCGCGTCATCAGCACGGTCACGGAAAGCTGGGGCGCCAGGCGCCCGGCCCAGGCCAGCGCGTCGGCGCCCTCGCCCACGACCAGCACCCGCCCGCCGGAGCGGTACTGCACCGCGGGCACCGGCTCGTCCGGAGCCACCGCCGCCATGGCCACCAGCGCGGCCATCTTGGGGCCGGCTTGCGCCCCCTCCTCGCCCCAGCCCGCCTGCTCGCGCAGGTCGACGAAGCGCAGCGGCGCCACGGCCCGGTGCGCGGCCGCGAGCTCGCCGAAGAGGGCCGCCTCCTGGGTACAGGTGACCACCAGGTCGTCGGTGTCGTCGAGCTCGGCCAGGAAGCGCGACACCTCGCGGCGGCACAGCTGGCGCGCCGGCGCCAACGCACGCAGCGGGACTGGAAACGGGGCGCCGAGGTGCGCCCCGTCGAACGCGACCGTGCCGTTGCACGTACAGGCGAGCAGCTTCGTGGTCACCGCAGCGGTGTCTCCTGCTGTCGTTCTTCCCGGCCCGGTGTCCGAACGGCAGGTTCCAATCCTATGCAGAAAGGAACCTATGTCGGCACCGTTTTGGGGACCCTAGCAGGGGCCTGCGTCCGGATCAACGGGAACATCACCCCCGAAGGGGTGAATCCGGCCGTTTCATGTCTCGGGGTTTTCCCGTTCCTGCTGCAGGGAGGCGGCAGCTCACGCTGCCGGCGGCAATGGATCCGCCCGGGGCGTGTCGACCTCCCGAAGCTCCCGTGGCAGCGAGTCGGCCGATGAAGAGCCTGCCGAGCCCACCGTCGACGCCGCCCCGCAGGCATCCCGGCCTGCTGCGGGCGAGGCCGGGGCAGGCGCGCCGGGCGTTTGGGCGGGTCCGGCGGCTTCGCCCTGGCCGGGCTCGTCGAACAGGCCCAGCGTGCGCGCCTGCTCGAGGCCGCGCAGGATCGCGGGCGGGATCGGCTCGGTCTTGCCGTAGTCGTCGATGTAGACGTCGAGCCCATCCACGACGTTGAAGCGCGGATCGGCGAACAGGCGCGCCAGCGCGGCGTTGCGGATGACCGGATCGACGCCTGCCTGCATGAAGGGGCTGAAATCGGAATCCGGCCGCAGCGACTCGATCGGCGGCAGCGGGACCGACGCGCCTGCGCCGCGGCCGTCTGCCGCCGGCGCCGCGGCCAGGGATCCTGCGTCCCGCGGCGCCGTGTCGCGGGGTGCAGCATCACGAGCCGTCCCGCCGGTATCCCTCTCCAGCTCCGGCGGTAGCCCGTGGGGCGGTACGGGCGGCAGCGCCGGCCGGGCGTCCTGCGCCGCCTGCGGCATGGCCGCGTCCGGGCCCCGGTCGGTTTCGCTCCCCGCGTCCCGTGCCGGATCGGGCACCCCGTCGCCGCGCTTCAGACGCGACCAGCGATGCAGGAAGCCTTCGCCGCTCATGGCTCGTCCTCCGGCGGCACGCCCGCCGCCCGCTCGCGCTCGATCATCGCGGCGAACTCCTGGCGCGGCATGAACGACGGACGGTCTCCGCCCTTCTTGCGCTGGCGCTCGGGCACGTAGTGCAGCGTCACGTACTCGGCCAGCCACGCCTTCATGGCCTCGGGCATGGGCACGCGATCGACCCGCTCGCCGCCGTCCATCCAGCGGCCCGCCTCGTTGTAGCTGGCGCTGACGGCGAGCGCGTGCGGCGGCGCCGGGTCGCCGGCGGCAACCACCCCGCTGTCGTCGTCGGGGTGGCGCCACAGCACGAAGATCGACGGCTCGGCGGTGGTGAGGTTGAGGTAGTAGCCCTCCGCCTCGTCCAGCGTCAGGCGCAGGGCGAGCGCATCGCCCGCCTCGCCGGGCTCGATCGCGACCGGCCGCCAGCTGACGGCCTGCCAGCGCCCGCCCGATTCGTGGCGCTCGAAGACCACCCTGACCGGCACCGGCTCGACGTCCAGGCGCGGCCGCATGCCGGCCGGCACATACTTGCGCGGGATCAATACCTTCTCCCGGGGTTGGCGTGCAGCTTGCTACCATGGAGATCTTAGCGAATCCGCCATGTCCGCACCCAACGTCCCTGCTGCCGAGCTGCGCTACGCGGCGCCGGTACCGCCGATTCCCGAGCATGCCGCGCCCCCCTCGGGCCGCGTGCTCGACCGCCGCGGCCGGCGCCTGCACGACCTGCGCATCTCGGTCACCGACCGCTGCAATTTCCGCTGCACCTACTGCATGCCGAAGGAGATCTTCGGCAAGGACTACGCCTTCCTGCCGCACGCCTCGCTGCTCAGCTTCGAGGAGATCGCGCGGCTGGCACGCCTGTTCGTGGCCCACGGCGTCGAGAAGATCCGCCTCACCGGCGGGGAGCCGCTGGTCAGGCGCAACGTCGAGCGGCTGGTGGAGATGCTCGCGCAGCTGAAGACCCCGGCGGGAGAGCCGCTGGATCTCACGCTCACCACCAACGGCTCGCTGCTGGCGCGCAAGGCGCGCAGCCTGCACGATGCCGGGCTGCGCCGCATCACGGTGAGCCTGGATGCGCTCGACGACGCGGTGTTCCGCAGCATGAACGACGTCGACTTCCCGGTCGCCGACGTGCTCGCCGGCATCGAGGCCGCCGATGCCGCGGGGCTGCGCCCGCTCAAGATCAACATGGTGGTCAAGCGCGGCGTCAACGAGCACGAGATCGTGCCGATGGCGCGCCGCTTCCGCGGCACCGGCCACATCCTGCGCTTCATCGAGTTCATGGACGTGGGGGCCTCCAACGGCTGGCGCATGGACGACGTGGTACCCAGCGCTGAGGTGGCGCGGCGCATCGCCGAGGCCTTCCCGATCGAGCCGCTCGAGGCCAACTACGCGGGCGAAGTCGCCGAGCGCTGGCGCTACCGCGACGGCAGCGGCGAGATCGGCCTGATCTCCTCGGTCACCCAGCCGTTCTGCGGCGGGTGCACGCGCGCGCGCCTGTCCACCGAGGGCAGGCTCTACACCTGCCTGTTCGCCACCAGCGGCCACGACCTGCGCGCGCTGCTGCGCGGCGGCTGCGACGACGCCCACATCGCCGCGGCGATCGGCGCCGTCTGGGGTGCGCGCGACGACCGCTACTCCGAATTGCGCTCGGCCGATACCGCCGGCCTGCGCAAGGTCGAGATGTCCTATATCGGCGGCTGACGTGGGCGGGTTGCAGATCACCCACAACGCGCGCCCGAGCACCTTCGAGGTCGAGGCGGTCAACGAGCGCGGCGAGACGGTGCCGACGCCCATTGCCGGCGAGCATCCGCTCACGCTGTACCTCGACAAGCGCGAGCTGGTCACGCTGATGACGCTCGGGGCGGCCCCCGAGCACCTCGCGCTCGGCTATCTGCGCAACCAGCGCCTGGTCGGCTCGATCGACGAGCTGGCGGCGGTGCAGGTCGACTGGGAGACCGGCTCGGTGGCGGTCACCTCGCACTCGCTGGCCGTGGGCGGCGTGCCGATCTGGGACGACGCCGGGCGCGGCGAGACGCTCGCGGCACGCCTGGAGCGGCGCACCGTCACCACCGGCTGCGGCCAGGGCACGGTGTTCGGCGACCTCATGGACGAGATCGATCGCGTGGCCCTGCCGGCGGCCGCCCGCCTGAGCGAGGAGGTCCTCTACACGGTGATGGACCGCGTGCGCCGCCACGAGTCGATCTACAAGGTGGCGGGCGCGGTGCACGGCTGCGCGCTGTGCTCCAACGCGGGCGATTCGCGCGGCGAGATCCTGCGCTTCGTCGAGGACGTCGGGCGCCACAACGCGGTCGATGCCATCGCCGGCTGGATGTGGCTGGAATCGGTCGCGGGCGCCGACAAGATCTTCTACACCACCGGCCGGCTCACCTCGGAAATGGTCATCAAGTGCGCCCAGATGGGCATCCCCTTCCTGCTCTCGCGCTCGGGCCTCACGCAGATGGGCTACGAGATCGCGCGCCGCGTCGGCATCACCATGGTCGGGCGCTGCCAGGGGCGCCACTACCTGCTGTTCACCGGCGGCGAGCGCTTCGTCCGGCAACCGGTCAGCGCGCTGGCATGAGCACGGCCTCGCGCGTGCCCGCCGCCGCGCCGATCGACCGCAGCCAGATCACCGGCATCGTGCTGGCCGGCGGCATGGGCCGGCGCATGAGCGCCGACGGCCGCGGCCTCGACAAGGGCCTGCAGCCGTTCCGCGGCCGGCCCATGGTGCAGCACGCGATCGAGCGGCTCGCGCCGCAGGTGGCCACGCTGCTGATCAATGCCAACCGCAACGTCGAGCGCTACCGCGAATTCGGCTGGCCGGTGGTCTCCGACGTCCTGGCCGGCTTCGCGGGCCCGCTGGCCGGCCTGCACGCGGGCATGATGCACGCCACGACCCGCTACGTGGTCACGGTGCCCTGCGATTCGCCGTTCCTGCCGCTCGATCTCGTCGCGCGGCTGGCGGCCGCGCTCGCCGAGGCCGCGGTCGGCCGCGGCGAGCGCGGCAGCGATCCGGCCGCGCCGCCCGCCCGCCTGGCGGTGGCGCGCACGGGCGAGCAGGCCCATCCGGTCTTCACGCTGGCCGAGCGTGCCCTGCTGCCCGACCTCGAGGCCTTCCTCGCCAGCGGCCAGCGCAAGATCGACGCCTGGTACGCGCCGCTGGGCGCGGTCGAGGTCGCCTTCACCGACGAGCGCGCGTTTCGCAACATCAACACGCCGCAGGAACTCAGGGAGCACGAATCGGAATGAGCGCACCGCAGACCCTCGCCGAGGCGATCGGCTGCCTGTCCGACTGCGACCCCCAGGCCCTGCCCGTGGCACGGGTGCGCGAGGTCATCGAGCGCGTGGTCGTGCCGGTCGAGGCGGTCGAACGGCTGGCGATCCGCTCCGCGCTCGGCCGGGTGCTCGCCGAGGACCTGGTCTCGCCCATCGACGTGCCCGCCCACGACAACGCGGCCATGGACGGCTATGCCGTGCGCGCCGCCGACCTCGCCGCCGGCGCACCGACCGTGCTCGCGATCGCCGGCACCGCGCTGGCGGGCCAGCCCTACACCGGCAGCGCCGGCCCCGGCGAGGCGGTCCGCGTCACCACCGGCGCGCTGATGCCGGCAGGCTTCGACACCGTCGTGATCCAGGAGCATGTGAGCATCGAAGGCAGGCGCATCGTGGTGCCGGCCGGCCAGCAGCCGGGCCAGAACCGCCGCCGCTGCGGCGAGGACCTCGCCCGCGGCAGGCCGGCGCTGCGCGCCGGCAAGCGCCTCATCCCCGCCGACCTGGGGCTGCTCGCCTCGCTCGGCTTCGCCGAGGTGCCGGTGCGCCGCCGGCTGCGCGTGGCGTTCTTCTCCACCGGCGACGAGCTGCGCACGGTCGGCGAGCCGCTCGCCCCCGGCGAGGTCTACGACAGCAACCGCTACACGATCTTCGGCATGCTCACGCGCCTGGGCGTGGACGTGATCGACATGGGCGTGGTGCGCGACGATCCCGCCTCGCTCGAACGCGCCGTGCGCATCGCCGCCGAGAGCGCCGACGCCATCGTGTCCTCGGGCGGAGTCTCGGTGGGCGAAGCCGACTTCACCCGGCCGGTCATGAGCAAGCTCGGCGACATCGTGTTCTGGACCATCGCCATGCGCCCCGGGCGCCCGATGGCCTTCGGCCGCATCGGGCGCGCCAGCTACTTCGGGCTGCCCGGCAATCCGGTGGCGGTGATGATCGCCTTCTATTTCTTCGCGCGCGAGGCGCTGCTGCGCCAGATGGGCGCGCGCGCCGAGCCCCTGCCCTACGTGCGCGCACGCGCGCTGACGGCCTTCGCCAAGCGCCCCGGGCGCACCGAGTACCAGCGCGCGCAGCTTGCGCGCGAAGCCGACGGCACGATGACGGTGCGCGCCCTCGGCAGCCAGGGTTCGGGCGTGCTGCGCTCGATGTCCGAGGCCAACTGCATCGTGGTGCTGCACCACGAGCGGGGCCCGGTCGCCGCCGGCGACGAGGTCGATTGCGTCGCGTTCGAGGGCCTGATCTGAACGGCGCGCGGTAGGGTCACCGTTGTGCGAAGATCGCGCTCCCGAGCACTCTTCGCAGGAATCCGCACCGATGTCGCAGCCCACCGATCCGACCAGCTTCGCCACCACCGACCTGTGCGATGCGCACGAAGCGCGGCTCGCCGCGGGCGAGCTGCGCGTGCTGCACCCGGCCTTCCGCGCCTTCGGCCGGCGCATCCGCTTCGCCGGCCCGGTGTCCACCGTACGCTGCTTCGAGGACAACACGCTGGTGCGCACCACGTTGGAGGAGCCGGGCGAAGGACGCGTGCTGGTGGTCGACGGCGGCGGCAGCCTGCGCTGCGCGCTGGTCGGGGGCAATCTCGCGCAGCTGGCGCAGCGCAACGGCTGGGCCGGGGTGGTGGTCAACGGCTGCGTGCGCGATGTGGCCGAGATCAACGCCTGCGAGATCGGCGTATGGGCGCTGGCCACCCATCCGCGGCGCAGCGACAAGCGCGGCGGCGGCGCGCGCGGACAGACGGTGGAGATCGGCGGGGTGCGCATCGCCCCCGGCAACTGGTGCTATGCCGACGACGACGGCATCCTGATCAGCGACGAGCGATTGAGGGTCTAGGAGTCTGTCGGAGTTGAAGCCAGCCCGGAACGTGTGAAGGAATCGTAGCGAGCGGTCCGAGGTCGCGTCGAGAAGCGCAGCCGTACTGGGGTACGGCGAGCATCGCAGGCGCGAGATCGGACCGCGCAGTAGATTCATTCACGCGTTCAGTCCCGAACGACCTCCCGCCACATGATGCGCGTCGCAGTGGTCGCCGAGGGCACGGAGACGTCGATCACCCGCGTCTTGTTGTCCGAGGTGCGGATGATGGTCTTGGTGACCCCGCTGGCCAGCACGATCAACTGCGGCCGGCTCGACAGCACCGGCCCGATGTAGCGGCTGGTGAGGTTGGGAATCGCCCCGCCGGTGGCGTAGTTGAGGAAGTACAGGTTGGAGCTGCCACCCGGCATGCAGGGATCGTTCGACGGCGTGTTCGAGGTAAAGGCGAGGATCCCCTGGCTGAGCACCGCGTTGGTGTACGAGCGCTCGCCGCTGGTGGCCGATGCGAAGTCGAGCACCCAGCCCTTCTTGACCGCCAGGTCGACCGGGTTGGTCGTGATGTTGATGTTGTTGCCTGCCACCACCGGCGTCTGCGCCACCAGTTGCGAGCGCAGCGGCGTGATGGTCGGCGCGGCCGAGAGATCGTCGAGCAGGCCGTAGAACGACTGGCGCTGCGTCGCCGAAGGCTTGGCGCCGGCCGAGCCGGGAATGTCCGTCGTGCCGAGGTACTGGCCGGTGCCCACGAACACCAGGCGCTTGCCGTTGACCACGCCGAGATCGGGCGCCGAGGTGATCGGCTGGGCCGTGCCGCTGTCCTTGTCGACCAGGGTGGCCAGCAGCTTCACGTTCCAGTTGGCTATCGACGGATCGGAGAGATCGAAGCGCCACAGGTTGCCGAGCAGGTCGCCGCCGTAGACGGCCTCCGCCGTATCGTCGATGCCCGGGCGCGTCACGAACGCGCTGATCTTGGCCAGCCCGCTCGGCGCAGTGCTGCTGCCCTGGCCGGTGCCGAGATCCTTGAGCAAGGCCCCGGTGCGCACGTCGAGCACGTACAGGTGCCCCAGGCCGTCGCCGCCGGTGTCGGCGCCGTTGTTGTAGCCCGAGGTCACCAGCGCGACCCAGCCGGCCGCACGCGTCTTCACCAGCACCGGCGTGCCGTAGCTGTAGCCGACGTTGTTGCGCACGGCCGCCGGCGTGGCGGCATTGGGGAACTCCCACATCACCTTCCCAGCGACCTGCGCGTCGGAGGTCGCCGCGGGGTCGGTGATGTTCAGGGCATAGAAGCCGCGCCCGCCCTTGCCGAGGCTGCCCACCAGCACGGTGGCCCAGTCGGGCGCGGGCGGCGTCGGCTGGTAGGCCGAGGTGTTGCTGAGGTCGACATCGCCCGAGATCGGCGTGCCGTTCGTGTAATAGCGATGCTGGTAGTACAGCGGCTGCTGGGTCAGGCCTACCAGCGCACTGGTCGAGGTCTGCGTCGACGACAGGTTCATGTCGATGAGCAGGCCCGGCACGTAGCCCCACAGCTCGCCGCCGGTGGCGGCGTCGAAGGCGTGCAGCATGCCGTCGTTGGCGCCCTGGTAGACGATCTTGGCACGGGTGGCGGCCGCGCCCGCCTTGAAGGCCGCGTAGCCGTTGTCGGTATAGCCGCCGCGCGGCGGCGTCACGTAGACCGCCTCGGCATCCACGATGTCGCCCAGCACGTGCACGCGCTTGCGGTACGGCCGGGTCGCGTCGCTGCCGTCGCCCTCCTTCGAGCGATCGCCGCGCAGGTAGTCGACCACGGCCGCGTTGTCGGCCGGCCCCGGCGGAGTGATCGGGGAATTCAGGCGCGCCAGCTGGGCGCTGGAGAGGCCGCCCGCGCCGGCCGAGAAGGCCACCCCGCTGCTTCCCGAGAACGAACCGATGGCGCGCTGGGCGAAGGGCTTGGCGTCGAGCAGGGTCTGCGCCGACCATAGCGGTGTGGTGCCGAGCTGTCCGGTCGTGACGTCGATGGCGAACGCCTCCAGGTCGCCGTACCAGGCGCCCGAGTTGTAGTTGGAGGCGAACGCGGTGTTGTCGCCCGAACGCACGTTCGGGTTGCTCACCGCCACGGCCGCGGCCGCGGCAGTACGGTTGAGGATGTCGTTCAGGATCGCCGCCAGCGCGTTCTGCAGCACCAGCGGATCACCGGTGTTGAAGTACTGCCCGTGGCCGTTGAGCGCCGCATGCCAGAGGTCGTCGATCGCCGTGGCGGTATCGGCCACCGGCTTCGGCCAGCCCGTCGTTCCGGTGGGCGGGCTCGACAGCGTGCCGCTCGCGCCCAGGCCGATGGTGTAGGTCGTCATGTGCTGCCAGGTGGCCGGATCGAACCTGTTCGCGGTCACCTTGCCGGCCGAGTTCGGCCGCAGGTCGGTGATCCAGTACTTCATCGCCACGTCGGCCAGCGTATTGGAGAAGCTCGTACCGCCCTCGTAGAAGGGCGCCGGGAACAACTGCCCCGCCACCAGGGGCGCGCCGGCGTACGGATCGTTCACGGGTCCCCCCGAGTCCGGATCGGTATAGACCGGCGCGGGCAGTGTCGGCACCTTCTGGTCGTAGTTGCCGGCCGACGGATTGGTGCCGTTCCAGTAGCCGTCGGTCGACAGGATGGTGTAGTTCGGCGTGCAGGCGAGCACCACCGGATCGTTCTTGGTCACGCCTTCCATCTTGCCGTTCTGGTAGTACTTGCCGGCGCGATCGAGGGCGGCGACCAGCGGAGTGCCGCCGCCGGGGCTGATCGCATAGAGCTTGGCGTACCAGGTCTTCTTCTGCGCCTTGTCGAAGTCCGACAGCGGCACGAAGTTCGCCGCGCTGGTGTTGGCGTTGTTGTTGTTGTCGTTGATGGTGGCGAAACCGACGCGCGACTTGTCGGTGAGCACCGAGAAGGCCAGGCCCAGGGTGGTCTTGGCGGTCTGGATGCGGGTCCGGTAATAGGAGAACCAGTTGGCGAAGTTCTGGATCTCCTCGTTGTAGGTGCAGGTGGTGCTGCCGGCGCAGTCGGTGCGGCTGGCCGCCTTCGAATAGGAAGGCGTCGTGGACAGGATCTCCACCCGGTTGTAGTTGCTGTCGGAGTCCTGGCCGGAGCTCCCGTCCTCGGTCCCGCTGCCCTTCCAGACGTAATAGAAGGCGTAACGTGCGTACCTGGTCTTCTTGGTTGAGGTGCTGTTGTCCACGCAGTTGCCGTTGGTGGCAAAACTCGTGGAGCTGTACCGCGGCAGGGACGGCGGGGTGGTGGTTTCCCAGCACACCTTGGTCAGGTCGACGCTCCCGGTGGTCCCGCCAGTGGTCGGATACGGGTCGATGCGCGCACTCGCGGTCGGGCTGTTGCCCATCGACGAGGTGAAGCTCGCGCTGGCGCCGTCGTAGTCGACCGCCGGCACGTAGGTGATCTCGGGGTTGTAGTACAGCTTGTTGAAGGTGGGCGAATAGAACGCGCGCCGGCTCTTGCCGCTGTTGTACTCGGCCGTCGCATCGGTGCCGGTGATGGTTTCCCATTCCATGCTCCCCGAGTTGTCGAGCATGAACAGGATGTTCGGCTTGGCCCCGGTCTGCACTGCCAGCGGCACGTCGGTGAGATCGGTCGCGGCAGCCAGCGCCGCGAGCGGCTGAAGGATCTGCGCCGCGACGACGGTCGCGGCGAGGGTCCGGGTGCGGAGGCGGCGGGTCGGTTGCATGACGAGGTCTCCGGCTCAGATGTAGGGCAACTCGATCGTGGCCTGCACGATGCTCGAGGTGTTGCGCGGGCCTTGCACCCGCACCGTCACCCGGTAGTGGATGGTGGGCGGCAGGGCCCCGGTCACCGGCGGTACGCCGTAGTTCCCCGACGGGGTGTGGCTGTCGCGGTCGTTGCCGGTCTGCCCGGCGGTGGAGAACGGCTGCCCGGCGATGCACCTGCTGGTGAGCAAGGTGACGGGGTCCGTCGGTGCCGGCGCGGTGGCGCACAGCCGGTCGATGACGTACTGCACCCGATAGGTCGAAGCGTCGGCGCAGTTGATCGCGACCAGGCCGCCGCTCGAGTCGTAGCACGGCACGTTGGCCCAGACGATGCTGGTGGGAATGCCGTCCGCATCGACCGGCTGCATGAGGCGGAAATACTGGTTGGCCACGTCCACGTCCGCCGTGGCCAGGCCCTGCAGCGCGTTGAAGGCCCGCTCCACGCCGGTGTCGGCGGCGTGGGTGGTCGCCTCCTTGAACGCGAGGTTGCCGGCGATCACGCCCGAGGTGTCGGCCGAACGGATCATCGCCGCGGCCGCCAGCCCGAGCACCACCATGGCGATCAGCGCCACGAACAACACCACGCCGCGCTGGCGCCCGTGCGGGGACACTGCGGCGCCGGCAAGGCGGGGCACCCGCCCGCGGCAACATGGATTCACGTTCACGTCAGGTTCGCCCACAGAACGTTGCGCAGGGGCACCACGGTCTCGAAGACGCGGTACCGATAGCACTGCCAGTCGGCATCGTTGCTCAGGTCGACCGTCGGTCCGCCCGGCCAGGTGACCGGCGCGGCAGTGGTGATCGTGCAGACGCCGCCGGCGCCAGGCCGCTCCTTGAGCGGGCTGCGCACCACCACCGCCAGCCGGATCGCCTTGATGCGCTTGAAGTCGACCAGCGGCGGAGTGGCCCAGTTGCCCGCCGGGCCGTTGGTGGCGCTCACCCACGCGCTGACGTTCTGTCCACCGGCGACCGCGGCCACACCGTACTGCGCCTTGAGCGCCACCACGTTGGAGGCCAGCTCGGTCCTCGCCGCGGAGCTGAAGTAGTCCTGCGACTGCAGCGAGCCGTTGACCACGCTGAAGATGCGCTGGGTGAGCGCCCCGAGGTCGTAGATCCTCGGGTTGGAGTTGAAATTGGTCTGCCAGCCCTGGGCCGACATCCAGGCAGCCGTGGCGTTGTAGTTCGGCATCAAGGCGGTGCCGGCAGCCGGCGCGTGCGACAGCACCACCGTGGTCGGCGCCACCGGGTTGGCGACCGAGCCGGTGATGCGCACCAGGGTGCAGTTGCCCACGTCGTCGGTGAGCCAGGCGAAGCCGCCCGTCGAGGACATCCCCACCGCGGTGGTCGGCTGCATGTCGGCAGCAGCCGTGCCGGGCGGGTTCGCCTGGACGTCCTGCAGCAGGAGGTTCATCACGTTGGCGCGCACCGAGCTGCCCCACAGCACGGTGATGGTGTCGGAGGCACCCGGGCCGTTGCCGCCGTCGACGATGCGCACCGGCGTCTGCGGGAAGCCCGGCACCGGCCCGAACGAGGCGCCGTTGTCGTGATAGGTCTGGTACGCATTGCAGCGGATCACGTCGGCGCTGGGCATCCCCCAGCCCGCGGCGCGGATGTCGCGCTCGATCGTCGACAGGCTGAAGGCACCGTTGACCTGCGCGCCGGCCGAGCCGGTGGTGGTGCGCTTGACCCCTTCGAAGGTGGACAGCACCTGATAGATGATGGCCGTCACGATCAGCCCGATCACCATCCCGACCATCAGCTCGACCAGGCCGAAGCCGCGCTGGCAGGCAATCCGGGAGGCGCTCACGCACAGCCGGTTTTCCGGTTTCACTGGGCTACCCCTGGATCTGCGCCGTCATCGTGAAGGCGTGCGGGGCGGCGTCCTGCGGCGCCTGCCAGCACACGGTGACGGTGACGACGTTGTTGGGCGCGACATCGATCTGCTGCAGGAGGCCGGCCGCCCCCGGCAGGGCACCGGCCACGCCGGCGCCGGCGACGCTGTTGAGCCAGTCGGCCACGGCCGGATTGGCCGAGGCGTTGGCGCCGGCCGCGCAGGCCGCCGCCGCGCCGCCGGCGTTGAGCGCGTAGGTCGGCACGTTGAAGCGGTCGGCCCACATCCGGCCGATGATCTGGTTCGCGAACAGGCTGGCCTGGGCGCGGTACTCGGCATCGCGCACCACCTCGACGCCGCGCGCCTGCAGGCCGACGATGCCCAGGATGGCGATCGAGAACAGCAGGATCGCCACCAGCGCCTCGATCAGCATGGCCCCCGCCTGGGCCGGCCGGCCGGCGCGTGCGAAGCTGCGGCGCGGCGCGCTCATGCGCACCCCTGCGGATCGGCAGCGCGCACGAGCGCCGGATCGCACAGCCGGATGTCGCCGCCCGGGGTGATCTGCACCGCGAGCGAACGCGAGCCGGCCGGACCGGTGACGTCGATCTGGCGCACCGCCGTGGCGGCGCTCAGGCGACCCAGGCCGGTGAAGGTGACCGTGGCCGGCAGCCCGGCACCGGGGGCCGAGGAAGCGCCGCTCGCAGCCGCCGCGACGCCCACCCGCGCCACCGAGGACGCATTGGGCTCGGTGCGCGTGCCCACCACCTGGTCGAAGACGGTCGGCGTGGCCGCCAGTGTGCCCATCACGGCCCAGTCGGTGCCGCCGGCGACGGCGGTGCCGGCCAGCGTGCCGGGCAGCTGGAACTGCACCTGCGCATTGCCGCGCACCGCCTCGGCGCGCGCGATCTGCAGCCCGCTCTCGATCGATTGCGCCGCGGTGCGGATCTGCGAGTTGCGGATGAACTCGCCGTAGCTCGGCAGCGCCGAGGCCAGCAGCAGGCCGAACACCGCCATGGCCACCAGCAGCTCCACCAGGGTGAAGCCGCGCGGCCGGTCGGGTCGCGTGTACCTCATCGGCGGGTGACCCACGCGTTCTGGTTGGCAATGCCCCAGGCGCAGCCCGCGCAGGTGGTGGTCTGGGCATTGGCCTGGTCCACCGTGTAGCCGAGGCCGGTCACCAGGGCGTTCGAACCGGTGGCGGTGGCGGTGTAGCCCTGGCCGCCGTTGGTCAGCACGCACGCGTAGGTGAAGCTGTCGCTGGTCGGCGCGGCCACCCCGCAGGCGGCCGCGCCGTAGTTGCGGTTGTCCTGGTAGAACTGCTCCATGCGCGCGCGGAAGTCGGCCAGCGCGTTGGGTGCCTCCTGGGCCCGGCTGCGGCGCAGGTAGTCGGTGTAGTTCGGATAGGCGATGGCGGCGAGGATCCCGACGATGGCCACAACGATCATCACTTCGATCAGGGTGAACCCCGCCTGGAAGGCTCGGTGGCGAAACGGCTTCAGCTGCATGCGAACGAACTCCCCGAAGGCAGGTCAGGATTGCACCCGGTGCTCGAGCCGCCCGGGCCGACGCGCACCTGCAGCACGGCGCGCGAGGCCGTGTCGCCGGCGCCGTCTTCCAGGCGGATCGCGCACTGCGCACCCGGTGCGCCGGTACAGACCGATTCGGCGCGCAGGCGGCCGAAGGCGTCGAAACGGAACACCGCCCGGTCGGCGTCCACCCGCACCCGCGGGGTGAGCAGCGACGCCTCGTGGGCATACAGCACCTCGCGCGCACCATCGCGCGCCTCGGCACGCACGACGAAGTTGCGTCCACTGGTCGAGGGCGACAGCGAGGCCGCGGACGAGGACGGCGCATCGTCGGTGAGCACCACCTCGACGATGGTGCCGCGCGCCAGCGCCTCGATCTGCGCCGCCCGCAGCGCGCCGCGCAGCGCATCGGCGGCCGCGCGCACCTGTGAGCGGGCGATGAACGCGTTCACGTCGGGGATCGCCGCAACCGCCAGCGTGGCGAGGATGCCCAGGACGATCGCGAGTTCGATGATCGTGACGCCACGCTGCGGCGCTCGTATGTTCATGATCTTCGATTCGACGCGGATGACCGCGGCCCGCACGGGTCTGTTGGCGATCGGCCGCGCACGGTGCGCGGCCTTTCCTTTCATGCCTGTGGAATGTATCGACGCGATCGCGCGGCGGCCCCGGCGGCGCGACGGAAGGCGGCGCGCGGGCGACGAAAGACGCCGCCGCGCGAGGGAACGTGAATTAAGTCACGCGCTCAGCGGCGCGAGCTGAGGTTGCCGGGAAGGCTGGCGTAGTAGGCCGCGAGGTTGCGGATGTCGGCGCGCGAGAGCTGCTTGGCCTGCGCGCCCATGATCGGGTTCTTGCGATGCCCGCTCTGGTAGTCGAGCAGCGCGCGCTCGAGGTAGTCGGCGTGCTGGCCGGCCAGCTTCGGATAAGTAGGGTCGATGGGCGTATTGCCGTCCTTGCCGTGACAGGCGGCGCAGACCTGGGCGGCCTTCTCGGCGCCGAGCGCGAGGTCGGCGGCATCGGCCAGCGGCGCGGCGAGCAGCGCGGCGGCACCCAGCAGGGCGCCGGTGCGGCGGATCGAAGGAACAAGGCGTCGCGCCATCGTCGTCGAAGCGTGCGGTGTCATGGGCTGGGCGTCCGGGCTCGTGCGGTCCGATCGGATACGGGGGTGCGGCCTACTTGCTGCCGTAGTACGCAGCGAGGTCGGCGATGTCCTGGTCGGTCAGGCTCCCGGCCACGGCGCGCATGGTGGGATGGCTGCGCTCGCCCTTCTTGTACTCGTGCAGCGCGGCCTCGAGATACTTGGCCGACTGGCCGCGGATCATCGGAACCCGATAGACGCTCGGAAACGACGACTTGTAGTCGTAGATGCCGTGGCAGCCGATGCACATCTCGTTCTTCTTCGCGCCGGCCTCGGCGTTGCCGTCGAGCGCGAACGCCGCGCTAGCCGGCAACAGCGTGAAGACCAATCCGGCTGCAAGCAGCGCTTTCATGATGGTGCCGTCCCCCTGCCGTGAAACGGGAATGTTTCTTGTATGAACTGCTCGCCGATTCTATCGGACGCCCTTCCGACCCGTCCAGCCGAGGGGAATCTCGCGACACCGGGGAAACCCGCGGCCGGCGCGGATCGGCCGGCCGCAAGCCCACCAGCCGGGGGCGGAAGCGCATCCCGTATACTTTTGGAGATCCGCACCCCGAATCCGGAAAAACCCGAAATCATGCGTTTCCAGGGCACCGATACCTACGTCGCCACCGACGACCTCAAGCTCGCCGTCAACGCGGCGATCCAGCTGCAGCGGCCGCTGCTTATCAAGGGCGAGCCGGGCACCGGAAAGACCATGCTGGCCGAGGAGGTCGCGGGCGCGCTCGGCATGCCGCTGCTGCAGTGGCACATCAAGTCGACCACCAAGGCGCAGCAGGGCCTGTACGAGTACGACGCGGTGTCGCGGCTGCGCGACTCGCAGCTCGGCGACGAGCGCGTGAAGGACATCCACAACTACATCGTCAAGGGCGTGCTGTGGCAGGCCTTCGACTCCGAGCGCCCGGTGGTGCTGCTGATCGACGAGATCGACAAGGCCGACATCGAGTTCCCCAACGACCTGCTGCGCGAGCTCGACCGCATGGAGTTCTATGTCTACGAGACGCGCCAGCTGGTGCGGGCGCGCCACCGCCCGGTGGTGATGATCACCTCGAACAACGAGAAGGAGCTGCCCGACGCCTTTCTGCGCCGCTGCTTCTTCCACTACATCAAGTTCCCGGACAAGGAGACGATGCAGGCCATCGTCGACGTGCACTTCCCGAACCTGAAGAAGACGCTGCTCAAGGAGGCGCTGGAGGCCTTCTTCCAGATCCGCGAGCTGCCCGGGCTGAAGAAGAAGCCCTCCACCTCCGAGCTGCTCGACTGGCTCAAGCTGCTGGTGGCCGAGGACATCCCGCCCGAGGCGCTGCGCTCGAAGGACAGCAAGAGCGTGATCCCGCCGCTGCACGGCGCGCTGCTCAAGAACGAGCAGGACGTCCACCTGTTCGAGCGCCTGGTCTTCATGGCGCGCCACAACCGCTGACCCGGGAGCGCGGCGCGACATGCCCTGGCTCGAGCCCGTCACGCTGGCCGGCGAGCATGCGACGCTCGAGCCGCTCGATCCCGCGCACGAGGCGGCGCTCGTCGAGGCCTGCGCCGACGGCCGCCTGTGGGAGCTCTGGTACACCACCGTGCCCAGCCCCGCGACGATGGGCGCCGAGATCGCCCGCCGGCTCGCGCTGCGCCAGGGCGGTACGATGCTGCCGTTCTCGGTGCGGCACAACGCCAGCGGCAGGCTGGCGGGCATGACCACCTACATGAACGTCGACGCGACGCACCGCCGCGTGGAGATCGGCTCCACCTGGTACGCTGCCAGCGTGCAGCGCACCGCGCTGAACACCGAGTGCAAGGCGATGCTGCTGCGGCACGCGTTCGAGCATCTCGACTGCATCGCGGTCGAGTTCCGCACCCACTCCATGAACGTGCAAAGCCGGCAGGCCATCGAGCGGCTCGGCGCGAAGCTCGACGGCGTGCTGCGCAGCCACGTGCGCATGCCCAACGGCTCGCTGCGCGACACCGCGGTCTACAGCGTGACCGCTGCCGAGTGGCCGGCGGTGCGCGCCAACCTCGAATGGCGGCTGCGCCGGCCGCGCGCCGCCGAGCCGGCGACGAGCTGAGGCCACATGAGCCGACCTGAGGCAGTCCGACCATGCTGATCGACTTCTTCCTGCATCTGCGGCACGCGAAGCTGCCGGTCTCGATCAAGGAATACCTGCTGCTGCTCGAGGCGATGCGCGAGCACGTGATCGGGCCCTCGATCGACGAGTTCTATTTCCTGTCGCGCGCCACCCTGGTCAAGGACGAGCGCAACTTCGACAAGTTCGACAAGGCCTTCGGCGCCTATTTCAAGGGCGTGCAGTCGATCGAGGGCATCGATGTCGACCTGCCGCTGGAGTGGCTCAAGCGTCAGCTCAAGCGCGAGTTCACCGCCGAGGAGAAGGCCGCCATCGAAGCCATGGGCGGGCTGGACAAGCTGCTCGAGCGGCTGCGCCAGCTGCTCGAGGAGCAGAAGGAGCGCCACCAGGGCGGCAGCAAGTGGATCGGCACCGGGGGCACCTCGCCCTTCGGCAACGGCGGCTACAACCCCGAGGGCATCCGCATCGGCGGGCCGTCGGCCGGCAACCGCACCGCGGTGAAGGTGTGGGAGCAGCGCGCCTACCGCGACTACGACGACCAGATCGAGCTGGGCACCCGCAACATCAAGGTGGCGCTGCGGCGGCTGCGCAAGTTCGCGCGCGAGGGCGCCGAGGAAGAGCTCGACCTCGACGACACCATCGCCAGCACCGCACGCAACGCTGGCTACCTCGACATCCGCATGGTTCCCGAGCGGCACAACACCATCAAGGTGCTGATGCTGCTCGACGTGGGCGGCACGATGGACGACCACATCCGGCAGACCGAGGAGCTGTTCTCGGCCGCCAAGAGCGAGTTCAAGCACCTGGAGTTCTACTACTTCCACAACTGCGTCTACGACTACGTGTGGAAGAACAACCACCGCCGCCACGCCGAGCGCTTCGAAACCTGGGACCTGCTGCGCAAGTACAACCCCGACTACCGGCTGATCCTCGTCGGCGACGCCACGATGAGCCCCTACGAGGTGCTGCAGCCGGGCGGCTCGGTGGAGTACAACAACGAGGAAGCCGGTGCGGTGTGGCTGCGCCGGCTGGCCGAGCGCTTCCCCAAGTTCGCCTGGCTCAACCCCGAGCCCGAAGGCGTGTGGGAGTACCGCCAGTCGATCGCGGTGATCCGCCAGATCATGCACAACCGCATGTACCCGGTGACGCTGCAGGGGCTGGAGCGGGCGATGCGGGAGCTGTCCAAATAGGCGACGGCGCGCCGGAGCTCACCTGAACCCGAGCACGTGCGGCAGCCAGGTCGACAGCGCCGGGAACAGCGTCAGCAGCGCCAGCACCAGCAGGTGCGCGATCAGGAAAGGCGGCAGCTCGCGCACCAGGGCGCTCATGCCGACCTTCACCGTCACCGAGGTGACGAACAGCAGGCCGCCGACCGGCGGCGTGATCATGCCCAGCGTCAGGTTCACGATCACCACGATCGCGAAGTGCAGCGGATCGATCCCGAGCGAGGCGGCGATCGGTGCCAGGATGGGCACCAGGATCATGACCCCGGGCAAAGGCTCGAGGAAGATGCCGAACAGGAGCAGCAGCACGTTCACTGCCAGCAGGAAGGTCAGCGGCTGCAGGTGCCATGCGACGATCGTCTCGGCCAGGTACTGCGGGAGCCGCTCGATGGTCAGCACCCAGGCGAACGCCGCCGATGCGCCGACGATCAACAGCACCGCCGCGGTGAGCAGCGCCGCGCGCGAGAGGATCGCCGGGACCGCGCTCCAGCGCAGCGTGCGGTAGATCCATTTCCCGCAGGCCAGCGCGTAGAACACCGCGACCACCGACGCCTCGGTCGGCGTGAACACGCCGAAGCGGATGCCGACCAGGATCAGCACGATGAGCGCCAGCGCGGGCAGCGCCCGCCAGGTGTTGCGCAGCATCTCGCGCCACGACGGGCGCGTCTCGGACGAGGAGAAGGCGCGCCGGCGGCACACCCACCAGTTGGTGGCCGCCATCGCCAGCGCGATCAGCGCGCCGGGCACGAACCCGGCCATGAAGAGCGCGCCGACCGAGACGTTCTCGTCCTGCAGCGCGTAGATGATCATGATGATCGACGGCGGGATGATGGGGCCGACGATGGCGGTGCTCGCGGTCAGTGCAGCGGCGTAGCTGCGATCGTAGCCCGCCTTCTCCATCATCCGCGACATCATCGCGCCGGGCCCGGCCACGTCGGCCATCGCCGAGCCCGAGATGCCCGAGAACAGCGTCAGCGACAGCACGTTGGCGTAGCCCAGCCCCCCGCGCAGGTGGCCGACGAACTGTGCCGCGAAGCGCAGCAGCACCACGGTGAGCGCGCCGCCGCTCATCAGCTCGGCGGCGAGGATGAAGAAGGGCACGGCCATCAGCGGGAAGCTGTCCAGGCCGGTGAACATCTCCTTGAACACCACGATCTGCGGGTAGTGCTCGCCGGCCAGCACCGCGATCGAGGCGGCCATGGCGAGCGCGAAGGCGATCGGCATGCCGATCGCCATCAGCACGACGATCGCGACGAACAGGGTGAGGCTCAAGGCCGCCTACCCCGCTGCCGGCGAGCCGCCGCGGGCGCCGCCACGCTCAGAGGCTGGACGCCGTGACGGCATCGATCTCGTCGGACGACAGCACCTGCCGCTCGAGCACGTAGCGGCGGGCCACCAGCAGCAGGTGGACGATCATCAGCACGAAGCCCAGCGGCATCGCCAGGTAGACCCAGCCGAACGAGATGCCGGTGGCCGCGGTGGTCTGGAAGCGCATGAGGCTGGCGTAGGCTGCGCCCTGCCAGGCCATCACCGCGAAGAACACCAGCAGCGCGGCGACGATCGCCGCGCGCAGCCAGCGGCCGGCCCGCCCCGGCAGCACGTCGTGCAGGTTCTCGATGGCGATGTGCCCCCCGAAGCGCAGCACCAGTCCGGCGCCCAGGAAGGTCAGCCAGATCATCAGGTAGCGGGCGATCTCCTCGGCCCACACCAGCGAGTCGTTGGTCAGGTAGCGCAGCGCGACGTTGGCGAAGACGATGCAGGCCATCGCCGCCAGCAGCGCGATCAGCGCCCAGCGGTTGGCGGCGACGAAAGCGCGCTCGAGGGCCTGCATCGCGGGGAGCCGCGCCGGCCGCGCCCTACTTTGCGTTGGCGATGCTGTCGATCAGCGCCCGGCCGTAGCGGCTCTCGTACTGCTTGTAGGCCGGCCCGAGCGCCTGCTGGAAGGAGGCCTTGGAGCGATCGTCGAGCTCGACCACCTGCATGCCCGCCGCCTTGACGTCGGCGAGCCCCTTGCGCTCGACCTCGTCGACGTAGGCGCGCATCGCCTGGGCGCCGGCCCGGGCGCCCTCGGCGAGCGCCTTCTTGCCGGCGTCGTCGAGGCTGTTCCACAGCTTGGTCGAGACGATCAGCGCGGCCGGCGAATAGACGTGGCCGGTGAGCGTGAGGTACTTCTGGACCTGCGCCAGCTTGGCCGAGACGATCACCGACATCGGGTTCTCCTGGCCGTCGATGGTGCCCTGCTGCAGCGCGCCGATCACTTCCGGCCAGGCCATCGGCGTGGGCGCCGCCCCCAGCGTCTTGAACGCCGTGATGTGCACCGGGTTCTCCATGGTGCGGATCTTCAGGCCCTTCATGTCGTCGGGCTTGCTCACCGGATGCCGGCTGTTGGTGAGGTGGCGAAAGCCCTGCTCGCCCCAGGCCAGCGCGACCAGGTTGCGCGAGCGGAACTTGGCGAGCAGGTCCTGGCCGACCGGGCCGTCGAGTACCGAGCGCGCGTGCTTCAGGTCGCGGAACAGGAACGGGATGTCGGTCACGCCGACCTCGGGCACGAAGTTGCTCAGCGTGCCGCTGGACACGATGACCGCCTCGAGCGTCCCGAGCTGCACGCTCTCGACGGTCTCGCGCTCGCCGCCCAGCGCGCTGGAGGGAAACTGCTTGAACTTCAGCTTGCCGTTGCTGAGCTTCTCGGCGGTCTCGGCCCAGGCCGCGGCACCCGCTCCGTAGTGGGAATTGGTGGCCAGCGCGTAGGCGAGCTTGACTTCGGTCTGCGCCGCTGCCGGCGCGGCGACGCAGAAGGCGGCGGCAAGGATCGCGGCGGCGGCCGGAATCCGCTTGAGGAAGGACATGGGAGGTCTCCTGGCTGGGAGCGGAAGGCGGCGGCGATTATGACACGCGCGCCAGGGCGCCGAAACGAATGGCCCGCCGGAAAGCAAGGCCGGCAGGCGGAGGCTGCGCTCCGGCCGGTGCGCATCGGCGCAGGCTCCAGCAGGCGCCGGCCGAAGCCCGCGCCGGCCTGCTAGCCGCTGATCGGCGGCGCCGCCTTGACCACCTCGTCCCAGGTGGTCTGGCCGGCGGCGATGCGCTGGGCACCGGCGAGCCGCAAGGGCCTGAGCCCGCCGCGCATGGCGCGGCGCCGGATCGCCCCGAGGTCGGGCTTGTCGTTGATCAGGGCGCGCAGCTCGGCATCGAGCACCAGCAGCTCGTACAGGCCGTTGCGGCCGCGATAGCCGGTCATGCGGCACTCCAGGCAGCCCACCGGCCGGTAGACGCGGGCCGGCCTGGCGGCGCGAAAGGGCTTGATCAGCGTCTCCCACTGCTCGTCGGTGAGCGTGCCCGCCTCCTCCTTGCACGACTCGCACAGCGTGCGCACCAGCCGCTGCGCCATCACGCCGATCAGCGTGGCGTTGAGCAGGTACGGCGCCACGCCGAGATCGAGCAGCCGCGTGATCGCCGAGGCGGCGTCGTTGGTGTGCAGCGTGGAGAGCACCAGGTGGCCGGTGAGCGCCGCCTGCACCGCCATCTCGGCGGTCTCGAGGTCGCGGATCTCGCCCACCATGATGATGTCGGGGTCCTGGCGCATCAGCGCGCGGATGCCGTCGGCGAAGCTCAGCTCGATGCCGTGCTGCACCTGCATCTGGTTGAAGCTCGGCTCGACCATCTCGATCGGGTCCTCGACCGTGCAGACGTTGACGTCCTCGGTGGCCAGCATCTTGAGCGTCGTGTACAGCGTGGTGGTCTTGCCCGAGCCGGTCGGGCCGGTCACCAGCACGATGCCGTTGGGGCGCGAGGTCATCTCCTCCCAGGTCTCGAGATCGTCGTCGTAGAAGCCGAGCTGCGCGAAATCGCGCACCAGCACCTCGGGGTCGAACACCCGCATCACCAGCTTCTCGCCGAAGGCGGTCGGCAGCGTGGACAGGCGCAGCTCGATCTCGCGCCCGTCGCCGGTGCGCGTCTTGATGCGCCCGTCCTGCGGGCGGCGCTTCTCCACCACGTCCATGCGCCCGAGCAGCTTGATGCGGCTGGTCATCGCGGCCAGCACCGAGGCGGGCAATTGGTAGACGTTGTGCAGCACGCCGTCGATGCGGAAGCGGATCGAGCCGGTCTCGCGCCGCGGCTCAAGGTGGATGTCGCTGGCGCGCTGCTCGAAGGCGTACTGCCACAGCCAGTCGACGATGGTCACCACGTGCTGGTCGTTGGCGTCGAGGTTGCGCCCCGAGCGTCCCAGCTCGACCAGCTGCTCGAAGTTGCCCTGGCTCGAGGCCGCGCCGTTCTTCTGCGCGCCGCGCACCGTGCGCGCGAGCGTGAAGAACTCGACGATGTAGCGGGCGATGTCCTGCGGATTGGCGATCACCCGCCTGATGTCGCGCCGCAGCAGCCCGCCCAGCTCGTCGACCCAGTCGGTGACGAACGGCTCGGCGGTGGCGATGGTCACCTCCGCCGGCTTGATCTCGAGCGGCAGGATCCTGAAGCGCGTCGCGTACTGGCTCGACATCACCTCGGCGACGCGCGCCAGGTCGACCTTGAGCGGGTCGATGCGCATGAACGGCAGGCCCACCCGCCTGGCGAACCAGGGGCACAGCACTTCCAGGTCGAGGGTACGGTGGGTGCCTGGAGACTTGAGCTTGCGCCGCGCGATCGCCACCAGCGCGTGCGGCTCGGCGCTCGAAAGCCGCGCGTACCGCTCGACGGTTTCGGCGTCGGCCTGCCCGAGCAGCCCGTCGGCCACCAGCGCCGGCAGCAGGTCTTCGACCGTGACGCGCCGTCCCGGCTGGCCGAGCGGCAGCATGGCGGCGGCGCCGGCCGGGCCGGACGCGAGCTCGGTACGCGCGTTCATGCGGGCAGGCTAGCAGCCTGCCCGCGGGGCGCGCGCCGGCGGCGGACGAACGGTCGGAAGCGGGGCCCGTGCGACGGAAGCTTAGATACCGAAGTCGGGGAAGTGCCCTTGCTGCGCCCGCAACGCCCGCAGCCAGGCGCGCGCGGGCAGGCGCTCGGCAGCGAGGGCGTGCGCACGTTCGGCGAGCTGCGGCCAGGCCACGCGCAGCATCGGCCCCTTGAAGGCGAGCATCACCACGTTGCCGGCCGGCACCGGCGGCAGCGCCAGCACGCGTCCCTCGAAGGCCCGGCTCAGCGCCAGCCGGCTGCCCCGGCAGGCATCGTCCTCGCCGAACAGGTTCACCACCAGGATGCCGGGATCGGCCAGCGCGCGCCGGCAGCTGCGGTAGAACGACTCGCCGTCGAGCGCCGGCGCGCGGGCGTGCCGGTCGTACAGGTCGGCCTGGATCACGCCGTAGCCGCCGCGCGCGGCGGGCCGGGCGACGAACTCGCCGGCATCGGCCAGCACCACCGACAGGCGCGCATCGTCGGCGGGCAGCGCGAAATCCCGCCGCGCGCAGGCCAGCACCGCTGCGCTGACCTCCACCGCCGTGACGCGGGTATCCGGGAAGCGGCGCCAGCAGTACTTGGTGAGCGCGCCCGCGCCCAGCCCGAGCTGCAGCACGCGAGCCGGCGGCGCGAGGAACAGCAGCCATGCCATCATGTCGCGGACGTAGTCGATCTCGAGCTCGAAGGGGCGCGCGATGCGCATCGCACCCTGGATCCACGGCGAGCCGAAATGCAGGTAGCGCACGCCCCCTTCCTCGGAGAGCGTGATCATCGGGTCGTCGCGGCGCGCGTGCCCGCGGGCCGCCCGGGCCGCCCCGCGACGATCGCTCACGAGGCTTCCGGCGCGCCGGCCGCGGGCGCCAGCATCGCGTTGAGCCGGCGCACGAAGCCGGCCGGATCGCGCAGCTGGCCGCCTTCGGCCAGCACCGCCTCGTCGAGCAGGAGCTGCGCCCAGTCGGCGACGCGCCCGGGCTCGGCGCGCAGGCGCGCCACCAGCGCATGATGCGGATTGATCTCCAGGATGGGCTGGCGCGGCGGCGCCTTCTGGCCGGCCTGCTCGAGCAGGCGCTGCAGGTGGCCGCTGATCTCGCCTTCGTCGGAGACCAGGCACGAGGCCGAATCGGTGAGCCGGTTGGTGACGCGCACCTCCTTCACCGCATCGCCGAGCGCGGCCTTGATGCTCTCGGCGAGCGGCCGGAACTCGTCGGCGGCCTGCTGCGCGGCCGCCTTCTCGGCCTCGTCCTCGAGCGCATCGAGGTCGAGCCCGCCGCGCGCGACCGAGGCCAGCTCGTGCCCGTCGAACTCGGTGAGGAAGGACAGCATCCATTCGTCGACGCGGTCGGTGAGCAGCAGCACCTCGATGCCCTTCTTGCGAAACACCTCCAGGTGCGGGCTGCTGCGCGCAGCCGCCGGCGTATCGGCGGTGACGTACCAGATCTTCTCCTGGCCCTGCTTCATGCGTCCGGCGTAGTCGGCCAGCGACACCGTCTGCGCATCGTCGCCCGATGCGGTGGAGACGAAGCGCAGCAGCCTGGCGATGCGCTCGGCGTTGGCGCGGTCTTCGCCCACGCCCTCCTTGACCACCTGCCCGAACTCGCGCCAGAACTTTGCGTAGTCGTCGGGCCGTTCGGCCGCCATCTCCTCGAGCATCGACAGCACGCGCCGGGCGCAGCCCTCGCGGATCGCCCGCACGTCTCGGCTTTCCTGCAGGATCTCGCGCGAAACGTTGAGCGGCAGGTCGTTGGAGTCGATGACGCCGCGCACGAAGCGCAGCCAGCCGGGCAGCAGCTGCTCGGCGTCCTCCATGATGAACACGCGCCGCACGTACAGCCGCACGCCGCTGCGGCGATGGCGGTCGTAGAGGTCGAAGGGCGCGCGCGCCGGCACGTAGAGCAGCTGGGTGTATTCGGTGCGGCCCTCGACGCGATGATGCGCCCAGGCCAGCGGCTCGTCGTCGCCGTGCGAGAGATGCTTGTAGAAGGCGCGGTACTGCTCGTCGTCGATCTCCGCCTTCGGGCGCGCCCACAGCGCGCTCGCCTGGTTGACCGTCTCCCACTCGTCGGTGGTGCGCATGCGCTTGGCTTCGGCGTCCCACTCCTCCTTGCGCATGCGGATCGGCAGCGAGATGTGGTCGGAGTAGCGGCGCACGATGGCCTTCAGCGTCCAGGCCGACAGCAGGTCGTCGAAGCCCGATGCCTCGTCTCCCGCCGCCTCCCCCGTGCCGCCCGCCTCGCCGCCCTCGCCGGCCGGTTTCCGGCGCAGGTGCAGCGTCACGTCGGTGCCGCGGCCGGCCTTCTCCACGGTCTCGACGGTGAAGGCGCCGCTGCCGTCGGATTCCCAGCGCACGGCCTGGTCGGCCGGCAGGCCGGCGCGCCGCGACACCACCGTGACGCGGTCGGCCACGATGAAGGCCGAATAGAAGCCGACCCCGAACTGGCCGATCAACTGGGCGTCCCTGGCCTGGTCGCCGGAGAGGCGGTCGAAGAACTCGCGGGTGCCCGAGCGGGCGATGGTGCCCAGGTGCTCGATCGCCTCCTCGCGCGAGAGCCCGATGCCGTTGTCCGAGATGGTCAGCGTGCGCGCGGCCGCATCGGCCTCGATGCGGATCTGCAGCTCGCCGTCGCCCTCGTAGAGCTCGGGGCGGTCCAGGGCCTCGAAGCGCAGCTTGTCGCAGGCGTCCGAGGCGTTGGAGATCAGCTCGCGCAGGAAGATCTCGCGATTGCTGTACAGCGAATGGATCATCAGCTTCAGGAGCTGCGTGACCTCGGTCTGGAATCCCAGCGTTTCCTTCATGGCATCCATCTCGTCGTTCGCAGTGGTCGAATCGGTCATCGCGGCGTCTCCAGCACGGCGTCCCTGACGCGCGGCTCGAGGAAGCGCCCCTTGCGCGCACGGCTGCCGGCCCAGGCTTCGAGCGCCGCGGCGGAGAATACTCGGTCGACGGGCTTGCCGCCGCGCCCGGCGCCGCGCACGCGCACGCCGGCCTCGCCGAAGACGATCGCCTGGCGCAGGCGGTCCTTCGCGTCGAGCCCCATCAGGATCACCCCGCGCCCGCCGTTCCTGAGCACCTTCGCCTCGTCGAGGCCGAACACCAGCGCCTTGCCCTCGGCCGACACGCACAGCACCCGTCCCATGCCGGGGGCGAACAGCGCCGGGCGCAGCGGCACCTCGTCCTGTCCGAGCGCGAAGAACGCCTTGCCCTGGCGGGTGCGTCCGGCCAGGTCGGCGGCCTGGCACAGCAGGCCGGTGCCTCCGCTGGCGGCCAGCAGCACGCCGGCGCCGGGCGCCGCGGCGAAGGCGTGGTCGATGCGCGAGCCGGGCTCGAGCTCGACCAGGCTGGTGATCGGCGCGCCGTCGCCGCGCGCCGAAGGCAGCTGCGACACCGGCACCGAGTACACGCGGCCGTTGGTGGCGACGGCGAACAGCTGGTCGGTGGTCATCACCTCGTAGGCCCCGTACGGCCCGTCGCCGGCCTTGTAGCCGAATTGCGCGACGTCGTGGCCGTGGCCCTGGCGTGCGCGCACCCAGCCCTTCTCCGACACGATCACGGTCACCGGCTCCTCGGCGACCTCGATCGTCGCCGAGGTGCGCTCGGCCGCCTCGATGAGCGTGCGGCGCGCGTCGCCGTAGGTCTTGGCGTCGGCCTCGATCTCGCGCACCACCTGGCGGCGCATCGCCACCGGGTTGGCCAGCAGCCCCTCGAGCGTGCCCTTTTCGCCGCGCAGCTCGGCCAGCTCCTGCTCGATGCGGATCGCCTCGAGACGGGCGAGCTGGCGCAGGCGGATCTCCAGGATGTCCTCGGCCTGCCGCTCGCTCAGCCCGAAGGCGGCGATCAGGGCCGGCTTGGGCTCGTCGGAGGCGCGGATGATGCGGATCACCTCGTCGAGGTTCAGCAGCACCCGCTGGCGGCCCTCGAGGATGTGGATGCGCTCCTCGACCTTGTCCAGCCGGTGGCGGCAGCGCCGGGTGACGGTGCGCAGGCGGAACTCGCACCACTCCGACAGGATCTGCGGCAGGTTCTTCTGGCGCGGCCGGCCGTCCAGGCCGATCATCACCAGGTTCATCGGTACGCCGGTCTCCAGGCTGGTATGGGCGCGCAGCACGCGCAGCAGCTCGTCCTGGTCGATGCGCGAGGTGCGCGGCTCGAACACCAGGCGCACCGGGGCATCCTTGCCCGATTCGTCGCGCACCGCGTCGAGCACCGCCAGCAGCGCCTGCTTGAGCTGCAGCTGCTCGGGCGTGAGCGACTTCTTGCCGGCGCGCACCTTGGGGTTGCTCAGCTCCTCGATCTCCTCGAGGACCTTCTGCGCCGACACCCCGTGCGGCAGCTCGGTGACCACGAGCTGCCACTGCCCGCGCGCCAGGTCCTCGATCGCATGGCGTGCACGCACCTTGATCGAGCCGCGCCCCGAGGCATAGATCTCGCGCAGCTCGGCCGGCGTGGAGATGATCTGGCCGCCGCCGGGGAAATCGGGGCCCGGTATCAGCGCCAGCAGCTCGTCGACGCCGGTATCGGGCTTCTTGAGCACGGCCACCGCCGCCGCGGCCACCTCGCGCAGGTTGTGCGGCGCGATCTCGGTGGCCATGCCGACGGCGATGCCCGAGGCGCCGTTGAGCAGCACCATGGGCAGGCGCGCCGGCAGCAGCCGCGGCTCCTCGGTGGAGCCGTCGTAGTTGGGCACGAAGTCGACCGTGCCCTGGTCGATCTCGTCGAGCAGCAGCCGGGCATAGGGCGTCAGGCGCGCCTCGGTGTAGCGCATCGCCGCCGCGCCGTCGCCGTCGCGCGAGCCGAAGTTGCCCTGGCCGTCGATGAGCGGATAGCGCAGCGTGAACGGCTGCGCCATGCGCACCAGCGCGTCGTAGGCCGCCACGTCGCCGTGCGGATGGAACTTGCCGAGCACGTCGCCCACCACGCGCGCCGACTTGACCGGCTTGGCGCCCGGGCCCAGGCCCATCTCGTTCATCGCGTGCAGGATGCGCCGCTGCACCGGCTTCTGGCCGTCGCACACGTCGGGCAGCGCGCGCCCCTTGACCACCGACACCGCGTAGTCGAGATAGGCGCGCTCGGCGTAGTGCGCCAGCGCCAGGGCCTGCTGCGCCTCGCGGTCGTCGACGGCGAAGAGGTCCGGCTCGCTGGTGCCGGTCGTGCCCGCGCCGGCCATCAGATGTCGACCTCGACCTCGTTGCCGCGCTCCTCGAGCCAGGCGCGGCGCGAGGCGGCTTCGCCCTTGCCCATCAGCATCGTGAAGCGCTGCGTGGTGCCGGCGGCGTCGACGTCGCCGAAGTCGATCGGCAGCAGGCGCCGCGTATCCGGATTCATGGTGGTCTCCCAGAGCTGCTCGGCGTTCATTTCCCCCAGTCCCTTGAAGCGCGAGATCGACCAGCTGCCTTCGCGCACGCCGTCCTTGCGCAGCTTGTCCTCGACGTGCCTGAGCTCGCCCTCGTCGAGGCAGTACAGCTTGCGCAGCGGCCGCTTGCCCTGCGCCGGCACGTCGACCCGGAACAGCGGCGGGCGCGCCACGAACACGTGGCCGCGCTCGATCAGGGCCGGGAAGTGCCGGAAGAAGAGCGTGAGCAGCAGCACCTGGATGTGCGCGCCGTCGACGTCGGCGTCCGAGAGGATGCAGATCTTGCCGTAGCGCAGGTTGGAGAGATCGGCGTCGGCGCCGTGAGCGTGCGGATCGACTCCGATCGCTACCGCGATGTCGTGCACCTCGTTGTTGGCGAACAGGCGGTCGCGCTCGGTTTCCCAGGTGTTGAGCACCTTGCCGCGCAGCGGCAGGATGGCCTGGAATTCCTTGTCGCGGCCCATCTTGGCCGAGCCGCCGGCCGAATCGCCCTCCACCAGGAAGAGCTCGTTGCGCGCGACTTCGGTCGATTCGCAGTCGGTGAGCTTGCCCGGCAGCACTGCCACGCCGGAGCTCTTCCTCTTCTCGACCTTCTGCGCGGCACGGCTGCGCGCCTGCGCCTGGCGGATCACCAGGTCGGCCAGGCGGCGCCCGTGCTCGACGTGCTGGTTGAGCCACAGCTCGAGCTGCGGGCGCACCAGGGAAGACACCAGCCGCAGCGCGTCGCGCGAGTTCAGCCGCTCCTTGATCTGGCCCTGGAACTGCGGATCGAGCACCTTGGCCGAGAGCACGAAGCTGGCGCGCGCGAAGACGTCCTCGGGCAGCAGCTTGACGCCCTTGGGCAGCAGGCCGTGCAGCTCGATGAACCCCTTGACCGCGGCGAACAGGCCCTCGCGCAGCCCCGACTCGTGGGTGCCGCCGGCGCTGGTGGCGATCAGGTTCACGTACGACTCGCGCAGCAGGCCGCCCTCCTCGGTCCAGGCCACCACCCACTGTGCGCCCTCGCCTTCGGCGAAGGTGTCGTGCTCGCTGCCGATCCACTGCTCGCCCTCGAAGAGCGGGATCACCGGCTGCGCGTCGGAGAGCGCAGCGAGCGATTCGACCAGGTAGCCGCGCAGGCCCTCGGCGTATTGCCAGCTCTGGCGCCGGCCACCCTTCTCCTCGACCAGCGTGACCTTCACGCCGGGCAGCAGCACCGCCTTGGAACGCAGCAGGTGGGCAAGCTCGGCGTGCGGGATCGCCGGGCTGTCGAAGTACTTCGGATCGGGCCAGCAACGCACGCTGGTGCCGCTGCGCCGCTCGCCGCGCGCGGCCGGCTGCGAGGCCAGCGGACTGGCGACCTCGCCGTCGGCGAACGCGATGCGGTGCACGCTGCCGTCGCGCCACACCGCGACCTCGAGGCGCCTGGACAGCGCGTTGGTCACCGACACCCCGACCCCGTGCAGACCGCCCGAGAAGCTGTAGGCGCCGCCGGCGGCCTTGTCGAACTTGCCCCCGGCGTGCAGGCGCGTGAACACGATCTCCACCACCGGCACGCCTTCCTCCGGATGCAGGCCGACCGGGATGCCGCGCCCGTCGTCGTCGACGGCGACGCTGCCGTCGGCATGCAAGGTGACGGTGATCTCCCGGCAGGAGCCGGCCAGCGCCTCGTCGGCGGCGTTGTCGATCGCCTCCTGGACGATGTGCAGCGGATTCTCGGTGCGGGTGTACATGCCGGGGCGCTGGCGCACCGGCTCGAGACCCTTGAGGACGCGAATGGAGGCTTCGCTGTAATCGTTCCTGCGGCTTGCCATGAGGGGGAAGAGACGGGGGAAACAGGCCCTAGCGGGCGACGGGAATGCCGCACATCTGCAGCAGCAGCGCGAAATCGAACACCATGCCGGGGTTGCGATAGGCGAGGAAGGCCCACGCCGCCGCCAGGCCGAGCGCGAGCGCCGCGGCCGTCCACCCCAGGATGCGTGGGGCACGCCTCACCGCGCGCGCGACGCGGGATTGCGCGGCACGGGCAACTCCGCCTGACCTAGAATCGAACGTCGCCTGACCCATCCCGCCATTTTACTTGCCGGCGAGTATCTCCCGGAAATCATGCCCACCGCCCGCGAACGTTCCGACACCCTGCTCATCCACGCCGACCGCGGCCCCGGCGACGACCGCGCCCTGGCTCCGCCGATCCACGCCTCGGTCACCTACGCCGCGGGCGACGCGCGCGAGTTCGCCGAGATGGCCACGCGAGCGCGCCACCCGCGCTTCTATGCCCGCTACGGCAACCCGACCCACGAGCGCGCCGCGCGCCTGGTCGCGCAGCTCGAGGGTGCCGAGACGGCGCTGCTGACCGCCAGCGGCATGGGCGCCATCTCGGCGGTGCTCCTGGGCCTGCTCGGCGCCGGCGACCGCGCGGTGGCCCAGACCAGCCATTACATGGGCACGACGCAGCTGTTCACCGAGCTGCTGCCGCGCTTCGGCGTGCAGGTCGAGCTGGTCGACCAGGCCGATACCGCCGCGCTGGTGGCCGCGATCGGCCGCGGCGCCAGGCTGGTCATGGTCGAGACGCCGTCGAACCCCACCATGACCCTCACCGACCTGCGCACGGTCGCCGAGGCGGCGCGCGCGGCGGGCGCGGTGAGCGTGGCCGACAACACCTTCGCCTGTCCGCTGAACCAGCAGCCGCTGGCGCACGGCATCGACCTGGTGGTGCACAGCGCGACCAAGTACCTCGGCGGGCACCACGACCTGATCGCGGGCGTCGTGGCGGGCAGCGAGGCGCTCGTCGAGCGGATCTGGCGCGGCACGATCGCCCTCGGCAGCACCCTGGGCGCCTTCGACGCCTGGCTGCTGCTGCGCGGGCTGCGCACGCTGTCGCTGCGCGTGGCCCGCGCCAACGAGAACGCCCTGGCCGTGGCCCGCCACCTCGAGGCGCATCCGGCGATCGAGGCAGTGCACTACCCGGGGCTGGAGAGCCATCCGCAGCACGCGCTCGCGCGCGCGCAGATGAGCGGCTTCGGCGGCGTGCTGTCGGTGCGCGTGCGCGGCGACTACGCGCGCACCGAGCGCTTCGTGTCGCGGCTGCGCCTGTTCACCCAGGCCGTGAGCCTGGGCGGCATCGAATCGCTCGCGGTGCATGCCGCCGCCATGGTGGCCGGCACGCTGGACGACGCGCAGATGCGCGCCGCGGGCATCGCGCCCAACCTGGTGCGGCTGGCCTGCGGCATCGAGGCCGCCGAAGACCTCCTCGCCGATCTTGACCAGGCGCTGGCCGCCTGACCGCTCGGAACGTGCGAAGGAACCGTAGCGAGCGGCGCGAGATCGGGCCGCGCAGCAGGTTCATTCACACGTTCAAATGGTGACCTGGGTGCCGAGCTCCACCACGCGGTTCGGCGGCAGGCCGAAGTAGTTCGCCACGCTGGTGCTGTTCTGGATCATCCAGCCGAACAGCGAGCGGCGCCACCCGAAGATGCCGCGCCGGCTCTGCGAGATCAGCGTCGGCTTGCTGGTGAAGAACGAGGTCTCCTCGGGCAGGCAGACCACCTCCTTGCGCATGGCCAGCCTGAGCACCCGGTCGATGTCGGGGTCCTCGCGGTAACCGAAGTGCGCGATGACGCGCACGATCCCGTTGCTCCCGCGCATCACCTGGATGCGCTCGTCGTCGCGCACCCGCGGCAGGTCGTCGAACTCCACCGTCAGGAACACCGTACGCTCGTGCACGATCTTGTTGTGCTTGAGGTTGTGCAGGAAAGCGCTCGGACAGCCGGTCGGCGAGGACGAGAAGAACACCGCGGTGCCGGGCACCCGCGGCACGTCGGCGAGGTCCAGCGTCAGGCCGTCGAGCGCGGTGCGCGGATTGACGTCCTTCTTCGCGCGCATGATCTCGAGGCCGCGGCGCCAGGTGGTGAGCGCGGTGAACACGCACAGCGCCAGCAGCAGCGGGAACCAGCCGCCGTGCGCCACCTTGGTCGCATTGGCCGCGAAGAACGACAGCTCGAGCAGCGCGAACAGCAGGAACGCCGGCCACAGCAGCCGCAGCCGGCGGTCGGCCATGAACGGCAGCACGATCAGCATCATCGCGCTGCCCAGCAGCAGGTCGCCCGAGACCGCGATGCCGTAGGCCGAGGCCAGGGCGTTGGAGCTGCGGAACCCGAGCGTGACGGCCACCACCAGCACCATCAGCAGCCAGTTGACCGCCGGGATGTAGATCTGCCCCTGGGCGAGGTCGGAGGTGTGCAGCACGCGCAGGCGGGGCAGCAGGTTCAGCCGCGACGCCTGCTGCGTGGCCGAGAACGCCCCCGAGATCGTGGCCTGCGAGGCGATCACGGTGGCCGCCGTCGCCAGCGCGATGAACGGCACCAGCATCGATTCCGGTGCGAGCAGGTAGAACGGGCTGCGCACCGCGGCCGGGTCGCGCAGCACCAGCGCCCCCTGCCCGAAATAGTTCAGGGTCAGCGACGGCAGCACCAGCGCGAACCACGCCAGCTGGATCGGCCGGCGCCCGAAATGCCCCATGTCGGTATACAGCGCTTCGGCCCCGGTCATGCACAGGAACACCGCGCCGGCGGCGACGAAGGCGAGCCCCGGGCGCTCGAGGATGAGCAGGAGCGCATAGCGCGGATCAAGCGCCTGCAGGATCGCCGGGTTCTCTGCAATGCTGTCCACACCCAGCACGGCCAGGGTCAGGAACCAGGCCGCCATCAGCGGACCGAACAGGGCGCCGACCGCGGCGGTGCCGCGGCGCTGGATGAAGAACAGCGCCACGATGATGCCCACGGCGATCGGAAGCACCAGCACCTCGAGTGCCGGTGCCGCCACCGCGATGCCCTCCACCGCCGACAGCACCGAGATCGCCGGCGTGATCACCGCGTCGCCGTAGAACAGCGACACCGCGAAGGCCCCGAGGACGGTGATCACCCACAGCAACACCGGGCGCTCGCGCACCTGCTGCGCGCAGTACGACAGCAGCGCCAGCACGCCGCCATCGCCGCGGTTGTCGAAGCGCAGCATGATCAGCACGTACTTCATCGAGACGATGATCATCACCGCCCAGAAGATCATCGACAGCACCGCGTACACGTTGGCCGGCGTCAGCGGCAGGCCGTGCTGGGGGTCGAAGGCCTCCTTGAAGGCGTACAGCGGGCTGGTGCCGATGTCGCCATAGACCACGCCCAGCGCCGCGAGCGCGACCGTGGGCAGGCCTTGACGGGTGCTCTCGGACATGGCGCGGCAGTTTAACAGTTGCCGCGCAGACCGGGCGACCGGCTAAGATGTGCGCCCATGAATGCGCTCAGCTTCCTGCTGGTGCTCACCGGCGTGGTGCTCAATGCGCTCGCCCAGACGCTGCTCAAGCATGGCACCAACCGGCTCGGGCCGGTGGACTTCGCCCTCTCACATGCCTTCGAGATCGGCTGGCGCGTGCTGCGCGACTGGCCGTTCCTGCTCGGCTTCGCCTGCTACGGCGTGAGCTTGGTGGTGTGGATCGCCGCCCTCACCCGGGTGCCGGTGACCGTGGCCTACCCGATGCTGTCGATCGGCTACATCATCAATGCGCTGATCGCGCGCTTCTGGCTCGGCGAGACCATGGGCCTCACCGGCTGGGTCGGCATCGCGTTCATCTGCCTGGGGGTGACGATGATCGCGCGCCAGGGAGCCTAGGGCCTCAGACGACGGTCGAATCGATCCGCAGCACCGACTTCCCGATCGATTCGCGCGCCTCGAGCTGGCGATGCCCCTCGGCGAGGGTGGAGAAATCATGCACGCCGGAGATGTGCACCGAGAGCGCTCCCGCCGCCAGCGCGTCGAACACGTCCTTGGCGCGCCGACGCAGCGTCGCGGCGTCGGCAACGTAGTCGGCGAGGCGCGGCCGGGTGAAGAACAGCGAGCCGGCGTCTGCGAGGCGCATCGGATCGATCGGCGGCACCTTTCCGGAATTCGTTCCGTAGAGCACCATGAGGCCGGCGGTGCGCAGTGCGCGCAGGCTGGTGTCGAAGGTATCGGCGCCGGCCGAATCGAAGACGACGTCGACGCCCCGTTCTCCGATGTGCTGCTGCACGAGCGCCATCACCGCCTCGCTCTCGTAGCCCGAGACCCCCTCCGCGCCGCGGCTGCGCGCGACCTCGGCCTTGCCGGCGCTGCTCGCGGTGGCCAGCACGCGCGCCCCGCGCCGCCGCGCCATCTGGATGAGGAGTTGCGCGATTCCGCCCGACCCCGAATGCACGAGGCACCATAGCCCGCTCCGCAGGCAGCCGACGTCCTCGACGAGATAGTGCGCGGTGATGCCCTGGAACAGCGCGGCCGCGGCGATGTCGAGCCCGAGCCCGTCGGGCACGGCGACGAGCTTCGATCCGGGCACCACGGCGTACTCGGCATGGCTGCCGCGCACCAGGCACCAGGCGACGCGATCGCCGGGCTTCCATGCCCGGACCCCCTCGCCCACCGCGTCGACGCGGCCGGCGCCTTCCATGCCCAGCGTGAGGGGCAGCGACGCCGCGTAATGGCCGGGTTTCGCGTAGACGCCGCGCCGGGTATAGACGTCCATGAAGTTGATGCCGGCATAGGCGAGCTTCACGCGGACCTCGCCGGGGCCCGGCGCCGGCACGTCGACGCCGACTTCCTCGAGGACCTCCCGGCCGCCGTAGCGTTCGATGCGGATCGCACGCATGGGCCGGCCTATGCTCGCGCCCGGTCGAACTCGCCGGCCGTCGCCACGATCCAGTCGCGCAGCTTCGCGACCAGGGGAGAATCCTGCTTGTACTCGGGAAAGACCAGGCAGTAGCGTTTCATGTGCTTGAGCGCGATGTCGAAGGGAATGACGAGATCGCCCCGGTTGATCTCGTCCTGGACATAGAAGCGCGGCACGAGGCCGACGCCGAGGCCGGCGCGCGCAGCCTCGATGACCATGCCGTACAGCTCGAAGCGCATTCCGGGCACGGGCCCCTCGTGCCGATGGCCGGCGAGCTCGAACCAGCGCGGCCAGGCGTCGGCGCGGGTCGACTTGTGCAGCAGCGGGAGGCCGAGCAGTTCGCGCGGCGACGAGAGGCGTGAAACATCGAAATGGGCGGGATTGAGCACCGGGACGACCGCTTCCTCGAAGAGCTCGATCTTGACGACGTCGACCCAGGAAGGGCTGTCGAAGTGTAGCGCGGCATCGAAGATCGTGCCGCGGAACGGAAAGGGCTCCGGGCGCTCCGAGAGGTTCAGCGTGATGTCGGGGTATTGCCTGCGGAACTCGTGCAGGCGCGGGAGCAGCCATCGGTTCGCGAAGGTCGGGATCACCGCCAGCTCGAGCACGCCGCCGGCGCCCTTGTGCGCCATCAGCGAGCGCGTGTGCAGCTCGATCTCGTCCAGGTTGACCGCGATCGTGCGGCTGTAGTGCCGGCCGGCCTCGCTGAGCACCACCTGCTTCTTCACCCGCTCGAAGAGCCTGACGCCGAGGTAGTTCTCGAGCGCGGCGATCTGGCGGCTGACGGCGCTTTCCGTGAGGCAGAGCTCGGTTGCGGCACGCGCGAAGCTCTCGTACCTGGCGGCCGCGTCGAATACGGCGAGCGCGACCGTGCTCGGGATCTTGCGCTTCATGCGGAACGATCCATGGCCCTTCCGTGACTCTCCAGGGTCATGACAAAACGGAACGATCTCGTCCGGAATCCTCAATTGTAGCAACGCAGGTGCCTTGCAATAATCCAGCCGCATATTCACCCGAAGACGAGAGAACCGGAACGATGGGCCGTTACAAGCTGTTCATTGCCAACGAATGGCAGGACCCGCATTCGGGGCGCTGGTTCGATACGCTCGATCCCTTCTCCGGCGAAGGCTGGGCCGAGATCCCGCGGGGCGACGCGGTCGACGTCGACCGCGCGGTGACGGCGGCGGCCGATGCGTTCGAGGGGCCGTGGTCGAGGATGTCGGCGAGCGACCGCGGCATGCTGCTGCACCGGCTCGGCAACCTCATCGAGCGCGACGCGGAGAAGCTCGCGGCCGTCGAGAGCCGCGACAATGGCAAGCTGCTGAGCGAGACCCTCGGGCAGGTGAAGTACACCGCCAGGTACTTCTACTACTACGGCGGCCTGGCGGACAAGATCCAGGGCGCGGTCGTGCCGATCGACAAGCCCAAGGTGTTCAACATGGTCCGCTACGAGCCCATGGGCGTCGTCGCGAGCATCACGCCGTGGAACTCCTCGCTGCTTCTCACGGCGTGGAAAGCGAGCGCCGCGCTCTGCGCGGGCAACACCATCGTCTGCAAGCCGTCGGAGTTCACGTCGGCCTCGCTGCTCGAGCTCGCCAGGCTGGTCGTCGAGGCGGGATTCCCGCCGGGCGTGTTCAACGTCGTCACCGGCTTCGGCGCCGAGGTCGGCGAGCCGCTGATCCGGCATCCCAAGGTGGCGCGCATCGCCTTCACCGGCGGCGACGAAGCGGGCCGCAAGGTCTACATGACGGCAGCCGAGGGATTCAAGCGCGTATCGCTCGAGCTCGGCGGCAAGTCGCCCAACATCGTCTTCGACGACGCCGACCTGGCCAAGGCGGCCAACGGCGTCATCACGGGCATCTTCTCCGCGGGCGGCCAGACCTGCATGGCGGGCTCGCGCCTGCTGCTGCAGGAATCGATCCACGACGAGTTTCTCGAGCGTATCCAGGCCATCACGCGGTCGGCCAAGATCGGCAACCCGGCCGACCCGGCGACGCAGATCGGGCCCGTCGCCACGCGCCCGCAGTTCGAGAAGGTCCTGCGCTACATCGACATCGCCAAGGCCGAGGGCGCACGCTGCGTGGCGGGCGGCCGCGCGCTGTCCGGCGAAGGCTACGGCTGCGGCCAGTTCGTCGAGCCGACGATCTTCGCCGACGTGCGCAACGACATGCGCATCGCACAGGAGGAGGTCTTCGGCCCGGTGCTCGCCGTGCTCAAGTTCAAGGACGAGGAAGATGCCATCCGCATCGGCAACGACATCCGCTTCGGGCTGGCCGCGGGCGTGTGGACCAGGAGCCTGCACCGGGCGATGCTGCTGTCCGAGAAGCTGAAGGCCGGAACGGTCTGGATCAACAATTACCGCTCGACGAGCTACACCACGCCTTTCGGCGGCTACAAGCACAGCGGGCTGGGCCGCGAGAGCGGAGTGGAGTCGGTCAAGGAGTACATGGAGACCAAGAGCGTCTGGATCTCGACCGACCTCGACATGCCGAATCCGTTCGTTCGCAAGTACTGAAGGACCGAAGGCAAGAGACATGGAAACCCTGGACTTCGACGTCGTGGTCGTCGGCTGCGGGATCGCCGGGCTCTCGGCCGCCGTCTCGGCGCTCGAACAGGGCGCGCGCGTCGCGATTCTCGAGCGTGCTCCCGAGGAGGAGCGCGGCGGCCAGACGCGGTGGACCGAGGCCATGATGCGCATGAAGAGCCTCGATGCGGTTTCCGACGACTTCGAGGAGCACTTCGCCCGGAATGCGGGGTACTACCTCGATCCCGGCCTCGTGCAGGAGGCCGCCGGCTCCTGGGAGAGCTGGTCGTCTATCGTCAAGGTGCTCGGCTTCACCGACCCCGAGCTGATCTCCACGCTGGCCGATCGCGCGGGGCCCACCATCCGCTGGCTCGAGAAGCTCGGCGTGCGCTTCGACTTCCTGCCCGGCTACTTCATCACCACCTGCACCACGCGGATGGCGCCGGTGGGCGGCGGGCACGCGCTGGTGGAAGCGCTCGCGGCGGCCGCGGAGAAGCTGGGCGGCCGCATCCACTACCGCACGACGGCCCGCGAGCTGCTCCGGGAGCCGGACGGCTCGGTCGCCGGCACCGCCGCGACGGGGCCCGGCGGAAAGGCGATCCGCTTCGGCGCGCCGTCGATCGTGCTCGGAAGCGGCGGCTTCGAGGGCAACCCCGAGATGCTCACGCGCTACCTCGGGCCGCGCGCACGCTACCTGCGCCCGGTGGCGCGCGGCGGCTACTACAACAAGGGCGAGGGAATCCGGATGGCGCTCGAGATCGGCGCCGCGCCCTGCGGCGACTTCGGCCAGATCCACGCCGAGCCGCTCGACCCGCGCTCGGGCGCCACCGAGCCCATCGTCCTCGTGTTCAGCTATGGCGTGCTGGTGAACCGCGACGGACGCCGCTTCGTCGACGAGGCGCCGGCGACGGTCGACGCGACCTACGAAGCGATCACGCGCACGGTGCTGCGCCAGCCCGAGGGGATCGCCTACGTCATCCTCGATTCGCGCATCGAGGAAGTGCCGAACTGGAAGCGTTCGGTGCGCTCGGACCAGCCGCCGATCGTCGCGGACTCGCTCGAGGCCCTGGCAGCGAAGCTCGGGATCGACGGGCGCAGGCTCGAGCGGACCATCGCCGAGTACAACGCTGCCTGCGTGCCGGGCCGCTTCGACCCGCTCGCCGCCGACGGGCTGAAGACGGCGCCCGACCTGGATCCGCCCAAATCGAACTGGGCGCGTCCCATCGAGCGCGCGCCCTTTCTCGCCTATCCCGTCATCTGCGGCAATTGCTTCACCTTCGGCGGCATCAAGGTGAACACGCGCAGCCAGGTGCTCGACATGGCCGGCGATCCGATCGCCGGGCTCTACGCCGCGGGCGAGATGACGGGCCTCTATTACGGAACCTACACGGGCGCCACCTCCGTGCTGCGCGGCGCGGTCTTCGGCCGCATCGCGGGCGCGGAGGCGGCGCGGCGAGCGCGCGAACTCCCGTCCGCATGACCACCAGAAAGGAGAGGGTCGAATGAAGAAGTCAGCATCGAAGTTGCTCCTGGCGCTCGGCGCGATCGCGCTTGCCGGTCACGTATCGGCCGCCGAGGTCGGGGTCACCGCCGACACCATCCGCATCGGCATGTTCGGCCCCCTGACGGGCCCCACGGCCATCGGCTCGCTCTCGGTGCTCGGGGCGGCCGCGATCTACAAGGACGTCAACGACCACGGCGGCATCAACGGCCGCAAGATCGACCTCGTCATCGAGGATGACGCCTGCCAGCCCAACAAGACCATCGCCGCGACCAAGAAACTGATCGCGCAGGACCAGGTCTTCATGATCCACGGCGGATGGTGCAGCGGCACGGTGCTGGCGATCAAGCCCGAGCTCGAGCGCAACCCGCAGGTGCCCTTCATGGTTGCGGGAGCGGCCAGCGCCGCCATCTCCACGCCGGTGCAGTCGAACATCTTCCATCCGGTCGCCACCACCAATACGGTCGCGCGGGCGATGGTCGACTTCGCCGTGACCAAGCCCGGCGTCAAGCGCATCGCCCTCATCAGCCACTCGGACGAGTGGGGCAAGTCGCACGTCGAGCCGCTCGTGAAGGAGATGGAGCAGCGCGGGTTGCAGGTCGTCGAGACCGCCTGGTTCGAGCGCGGCACCACCGACGCGACCTCGCAGACATTGCGCATCCGCGCGGCCAAGCCCGACATCGTCATGGCGGTGCTCCACCAGCCCGAGCTGACGATCTTCCTGCGCGACGCGCACAAGTTCGGCATGCGCGTCCCGGTGGTCACGACCCAGGGCGTTTCGATCGAGGACATGGTCAAGCGCGTGGGCAACACCGCGGCAACGAGCGAGCTGTACGTCTTCTACCCGCTCTCGCACACGCTCGAGGCGCCGGAATTCAAGAAGTGGGCCGACATCTTCCGCCGCTACAATCCGAAGGAGCCGGTCGAAACGATCAGCTTCATCGGAATGACCGGGGCACTGGCCGTCGTGGAGGCGCTCAGGAATGCCGGACCCGACCTGACGCGCGAGAAGTTCATCGCCGAGCTGAACAAGCTGAGGAACTTCGACCCCGGCATCCAGTCCGGTCCGCTGACCTTCACGCCCGAGGACCACGCCGGGATCAAGACCGGCAAGATGATCTACATGCCGGATGGAAAGCAGCCCCGCATCGTCGCGAAATACCCCGGCACGGCGCAGTAGAGGCCGGAAAGGCGGGAAGCGATCCCGGCGGCTCGCCGGGATCGCCTCGTATCAGGGAAGCCCATGTTCACGCAGCTCGTGGTGAGCGGCATCGCCGTCGGCAGCGTCTACGCGCTGGTCGCACTCGGGATGACGGTCCTGTTCCGGTCGACGACCGTCGTCAACTTCTGCCATGGGGAGTTCTTCATGCTCGGCGCATTCGCCGTGCTGGTCGCCCTCCAGGCCTTCGGCTGGGGCTATATCATGGCGCTGCTGTTCGCGCTCGCCCTGCTCTTCGTCGTCGGCAGCGCCATCGAGCGGGGGCTGATGCGCCCGCTGCAGCACGCGCCGCACATCAGCCTCGCGATGATGACGGTCGCGCTGTCCTACCTCCTGAGGGGGATCGCCCGCTTCTTCTACGGACGGGAAGTCATCGCCCTGCCGCCGTTGCTCGGAGGGGACCCGATCATGCTCGGCGACGTCGTGCTGATGCCGCAGGACGCCCTGATCATCGCGTTCTCGTTCGCCGTCGTGCTCGCGTTCTACTGGTTCTTCCAGAAGACGCGCACGGGCAAGGTGGTCCAGGTCGCCTCGCAGACCCCGCGGGGCGCATCGCTCGTCGGCATCGACGTGCCGCGGCTGCGCAACCTGATGTGGGGCGTGGGCGCGGCGATGGGCGCGGTGGCGGGCATCCTGATCGCCCCGAGCACGCTGGTATACCCGGACATGGGCGGGCACATGCTGATCCGCGGCTTCGCCGCCATGACGCTCGGCGGGTTCGGCTCGCTCAACGGAGCCATCGTCGGCGGGCTCGTCCTCGGAGTGCTGGAGAACCTGGTCGGCGGATTCGTGTCGAGCGCCATGGTCGAGATCACGGCCTACCTCGTCATCATCGTGGTGCTCGTTGCGCGGCCGCAGGGCCTGCTCGGCGAATGGAGACAGGGCCGTGCCTGAGGCGAGCCTGCCCTCGGCCCGGCGCGTCGCGAGCGAGCGCAACCCGGCGATCGCCGCGCGCCGCCGCATGCTGCTCGGCCTGCTCACGCTGCTGTGCCTGCTGCCGCTGTTCGTCAACAACTACGTGCAATTCGTCGTCAACACCATGCTCGTCTACTGCCTCGTCGCGGTCGGCTTCAACGTGGTGCTCGGCTATCTCGGGCAGCTCGCCTTCGCCAACGCAGCGTTCTTCGGGGTCGGCGCGTACGCGACCGGCCTCTCGATGGTGCACTGGGGCCTTTCCGCCCCGGCCGGGATCGCGCTCGGCGGCATCGCCGGCGCGGCGTTCGGCTTCGTCGTCGGCCTGCCCGCCCTGCGCGTGAAGGGGTATTACCTCGCGATCGCGACGCTCGCCGTCGGCGAGCTCATGCGCTGGCTCTACGTGCACAGCGACCGCATCACGTTCGGGCCGGGCGGCTTCAGCCTGCCGGATATCGCGCTGTTCGGCAAACCCCTGAACGAGGCCGGCAAGTACTACCTGTTCCTCGCCGTGGTCGCGCTCGCGATCGCCGCCACGTCGCTCCTGCTGCGCTCGCGCTTCGGCCGCGCCTTCGTGGCGATCCGCAACAACGAGCGCGCGGCCGCCTCGCTCGGGATCGACGGCAGGCGGATGAAGATCCTCGCCTTCGTCTGGAGCGGAATGATCGTCGGCCTCGGCGGAGCGCTCTTCGCCCTCCTGAACGGGCGCGTCTCGCCCGACACCTTCGGCCTCTCGCAGCTGCTCATGCACTTCGCGATCGTCATGGTGGGCGGGCTCGGCAACCTGGCGGGATCCGTCGTGGGCGCGGTGCTGCTCACCGGCGCGCCCGAGGTGTTCCGCAACTTCCCGGGCCTCGAGGAGATCGTGTTCAGCACGATGCTGATCTTCGTGATCTTCCTCATGCCGCGAGGCATCGGCGGCCTGCTGGCCGACGTCTTCCCCCTGCTGCGCGAGCGGCTGTACCGGGAGCCGTGAGCATGCTGCAGGTGGAAGGGCTCACCGTGCGCTTCGGCGGCCTCACCGCCGTCAACGATCTCTCGTTCTCGGTGCGCGCGGGCGAGGTGTTCGCGATGATGGGGCCGAACGGCGCCGGGAAGACGACCGCCTTCGACGCGATCGGCGGCTTCGTGCAGGCGTCGGCCGGCGCCGTGCGCTTCGACGACAGGCCCATCCTCGGGATGGCGCCGGAACGGATCGCCGCGCTCGGCATCCGCCGCACTTTCCAGAACAACGGGATCCTGCGCGAGATGAGCGTGCTCGAGAACGTCCTCACCGGGCTCGAGCTCAGCACGCCGAACACCTTCCTCGGCGTCGTCACCGGCTGGCCCTCGGCCGCGCGCGCCGAGCGCTCCGCCGTGCGGCGCGCGCGCGGGATGCTCGAGCAGATGGACATCGCCGAGCTGGAGGAGCGCGCCGCCGGCGATCTCTCGTTCGGACAGCAGCGCATGGTGGAGATCGCGCGCGCCCTCGTGGCCGGCGCCCGCCTCATCATGCTCGACGAGCCCGCGGTCGGCCTGTCGCCGAACGAGCGCGTCCATCTGGGGCAGGTCCTGCGCCGGCTGGCGGGAACCGGCATCGCCATCCTGCTCGTCGAGCATGTGCAGGACCTGGTCATGGCAGTCTCCGACGAGGTGCTCGTGCTCAATTACGGACGCAAGCTGGTGCAGGGCCCGCCCGAGACGGTGCGGCAGAACCAGGAAGTCCTCGAGGCATATCTGGGAAATGGCTGAGCCCGTTCTGCGAGTCTCGGGTCTCGAAGTGCGCTACGGCAGGCTCCCTGCCCTCGCCGGGATCGACCTGGAGCTGGACCGCGGCGAGGCCGTGGGGCTGCTAGGCGCGAACGGAGCCGGCAAGACGACGCTGCTCAACGCGCTCTCGGGCTTCCTCAAGCCGCACGCCGGCCGCATCGAGTTCCTCGGCCGCCCGATCGCCGGGACGGCTCCGCACGCCGTCGTGCGGCAAGGCCTGCTGCAGGTCTCGCAGGAACGCGACCTGTTCGGCGAGCTGACCGTGCTCGACAACCTGCAGCTCGGCTCGCTCGCACGGGCACCGCAGAATGCAGCGCGCAACATGGAGCGCGTATTCGGCTACTTCCCGCGGCTGCGCGAGCGCAGCGTCCAGAAGGCCGCGACGATGTCCGGCGGCGAGCAGCAGATGCTCGCGATCGGCCGCGCGCTGATGGCCGAACCGCGGGTGCTGCTCCTCGACGAACCTTCGGCAGGACTCTCGCCGCTCTTCGTCGACGAGATCGGCGCGATGATGCGCGCCCTCAAGAGCGAAGGCGAGATCTCGATCATTCTCGTCGAGCAGAATATCCGCCTGGCCGCCCGCGTCGTCGACCGCTTCCACGTCCTGCGCGCCGGCGCGGCCGTGGCGCAGGGCGTGGCCGCCGATCTCGAGGGCGACCACGGGGAGCTGGCCCGCAACTTCTACCTTTGAGCCCACGACCTCCGATGGCAGACCACACCGGGTACGACAGGATTCCCGCCGTCTTCATGCGCGGCGGTACCAGCAAGGGCGTCGTGATCCGCCAGGCCGACCTTCCGGCCGACCGCGCGCGCTGGGATCCGATCTTCCTTTCCCTGATGGGCAGCCCCGATCCGCACGGACGACAGCTGGACGGGATGGGGGGCGGCGTCTCCTCGCTGTCCAAGGTCTGCGTGGTCGCGCCTTCATCGCACCCGGACGCCGACGTCGACTACACCTTCGCGCAGGTCATGGTGAACGAGGCGCGAGTGGACTACAGCGGCAACTGCGGCAACATGTCCTCGGCGATCGGCCCCTATGCGGTGGCCGAGAAGATGGTGAGCGCGGCCGACGGCGACGCGCTGGTGCGCATCTTCAATACCAACACCGGCAAGGTGATCCACGCCGTCTTCGAGGTGCGCGGCGGACAGCCGGTCCGCGAAGGCAGGCTGGCGATTCCCGGTGTGGCCGGCACCGGCGCGCCCGTGCGGCTCGACTTCCTCGATCCGGGCGGCGCGACCACGGGCCGGCTGCTGCCGACGGGCAATGCTCTCGACGTCCTGGACGTCCCGGACTTCGGACGCATCGAGGCATCGATGGTCGATGCCGCCAACGCGTGCGTTTTCGTCGAGGCCGCGGCCCTCGGCCTGGCCGGCAACGAAATGCCCTCGACGCTCGGCGAGCGTGCCCACCTGTGCCTGTGGCTGGAGGAAATCCGCGCCAGCGCGTCGCTGGCGATGGGCATCACGTCGAGCCGGGAAGCCGCGCATGCGCGGCGCATGGTCCCGTTCGTGGGCTTCGTCTCGGGCCCGCAGGCGGCGGGCACGCTCTCCGGAGAGAACATCGCGCCGGAGTCCGTCGATCTGACCGCCCGCATGATCTCGAACGGCCAGCCGCATCTCGCCCTGCCCCTCACGGCGTCGCTGTGCACGGCGGTCGCGGCTCGCATCCCCGGCACGCTCGTGAACCGGTCGACGCGCCGGGAGACTGCCTCGGGAGGGCTGCGCATCGGCATGCCTTCCGGCGTGCTGACGGTCGACGCCCAAGTGGATCGCGACGAAAGCGGCCGATCCGTCGCGGTCCGGGGCTCCTTCTACCGGACGGCACGACGGCTCTTCGACGGATACGTCTATCCCTAGTCCGACCCGTTCGAACGCCTCGGGCTGCCCGAAGCGCCCGGCGTGCTCGAACCGGAGACCCCCAGCGCCGCGAGCGTCGCCTGGTCGAGGCGCCCGGTCTGCGGAATGTTCTGCTGCTTCTGGTACTCGAGCAGAGCCGTGCGTGTTTTCGGTCCCATGACGCCGTCGGCCGTGCCGACATCGTGACCCTTCGCTTCGAGCGCCTCCTGCGCCTGGCGGACCGTATCGCTGGATTGTCCCGCCGAGGCCTTCGGCGCGGCGGTGCTACCCATCGATTTGTCCGTCGAGGCGTTGCTGTCCTGGGGCTGACTGCCCGACGACTTGCCGTTCATCGCGCCCGATTCGCCGGAACTCCCGCTTCCCGGAGAGGCCGCGTTATCGCCCCGGATAGTGCCCGGTGACGTTGCTGTGCCGGGCGACCTCTCGTAGCTCGGGGTCGGCGGCTGGTTCTGCGCGCTCGCGACCTGCAGGCCGCCGGCCAGGGCGGCCAGGCTCGAGGCCAGGATCAATGATCGCAGTTTCATGAATGTACCTCCGAAGTGACTGACGAATGCGGGGCGGATCGCCGCCCCTATGGCTACCCCCGCAAGTCGCATGCCCGGGCATACGACCCGGTCCATCCGCAGAAATGCGAGCGATGGCCCGATCGGGACCCGGCTTCGGGAAATTGTTCGACCCTGTCGGCAATTCTTTCCGGCTCGGCCGCGACTGTTCGACGCCGCGACGCGCAAGCCTCGCTGAAGTCGCATGCACGCACTGGCACGCTCGTTGCAGCCGTTCATGGGCAGCCGCCATGGTTACATGGCGGGCAGAGGCAATCGATCGCAGGGAGGCCGAAATGCCGAGAAATACCTGGAGCGCCAAGCGCGAGCGACAGTACCAGCACATCAAGGAAAGCCTCGAGGAACGCGGCCGCGGCCGCCGTGCCGCGGAGATCGCGGCGCGTACCGTGAACAAGGAACGTGCACAGCACGGTGAGGCCAGGGCCCGCAGTGCCTCTTCGGTGCACGACGTCTCCCCGGGCCATCGCGGCGGCAAGCGTTCTCACCAGGGACCCGGAGGCAGGACCTACAGGCAGCTCTACAACGAAGCGAAGGCCAAGGGTATCAAGGGCCGCTCGAAGATGACCAAGAAGGAATTGCTCGAGGCCGTGGGCTGACGTCGTGGCATGCGGGCATCGATCTTGCTCGCAGACGGGATACGGCCGCGGATTTTCGCGTGCCGTCAACGAACGGAACGTTCAGGAGGATTCAGCATGAAGACCGTCAGCACGCGCGGCAACCTCATTTCGACCGACAACGTGGAAGGCACCGAGGTCTACGGCACCGGCAACGAACACATCGGCGAGATCCACAGCCTCGTCGTCGACAAGAGATCCGGCCAGATCCTCTATGCGATGATGAGCTTCGGCGGCTTCCTCGGGCTGGGGAAGAGCTACTATCCGATTCCCTGGAGCGCCCTGAGCTACGATCCCGAGCAGGGCGGCTACCGCACCGACCTGACGGAGGCGCAGGTGAAGAATGCGCCGGTGCTCGATCCGGATAGCCTGTTCGAAAACACCGACGACGACTGGAACCGCCGGCTGTACAAGCACTACGGCATGCGCGGCTATTGGGATCAATCGTAAGGGATCGATCGTGACGCCTGATGCCGCGACGACCCGACGGGAGTTCGAGGTCAGCGAGTCGTCGGCGAGCGGAGCCGGGATCGCGCTATACTGCGCGCCCCGGAGAGATGGATGAGTGGTTTAAATCGCACGCCTGGAAAGCGTGTAGGGGTCTCAAAGCCCCTCGGGGGTTCGAATCCCCCTCTCTCCGCCAGAATGACATACGCCCGCGTTCGCGGGCGTTCTTGTTTGTACGGAAATCCTCTGGAAACCCGCGCCAGTCCTGGCTTCTATCGACTGTGGCTGTTCCGCACGGTTCGCAGTCGTTCGTTGACAGTCGCAAATTGTACGGGTACGGTTTCGGGTACCGATTCCGGAGGGATACCGAACCGTGCCGAAGAAGATCATCGAGGCGCTGTCGGACGTCATGCTGCGAGGCGCGAAGCCGCGCGCTGCCGACTACAAGCTCAACGACGGGCGCGGGCTCGTACTCATCGTCAAGCCAACCGGCGCGCGGCTCTGGCGGCTGCGCTACGTCTTCGCCGGCAAGGAGCGGATGCTCGCATTGGGCGAGTACCCGGACGTGGGTCTGAAGGTCGCGCGTGAGCGGGCGGCCGCTGCCCGTGACCTGGTTGCACAGGGCACCGACCCGGTACAGCACAAGCGCGAGCAGGTGGCGCAGCGGGTGAACGCGGCCCTGCAGACGTTCGAGGTCGTCGCCGAGGAGTGGATCGCCAAGAAGGCGGCGGCCAAGAAGAAGCGCTGGACCGACGGCCACCTCGAGCAGAACCGCCAGAGCTTGCGCGACTACGTGTACCCGAGAATCGGCAAGCGACCGATCGGCGCGCTGACCGCGCAGGATATCGTCCAGGTGCTCACGCCGATCGAACAAGCGGGCAAGCTCGAAACCCTGCGCCGGGTCCGGCAGCGCATTGGCGCGGTATTCGCCTACGCGGTGCAAACCGGTCGGCGCACCGACAACCCGATCCGCGACATCGGAGGCGCCTTCGAGGCGCCTGAGCGGCAGCACTTCGCCAGCATCAAGCCGGCCGACCTGTCGGCCTTCCTGACGCGCCTGGACGCCTACCAGGGCCATCCGAGTACGAAGGGGATCATCCGCATGATCCTGTGGACCGCGAGCCGTACCGGCGAGATACGCGGGGCGACGTGGGACGAATTCGACCTGGACGCAGGTAAGTGGACGGTCCCGGCCGAGCGGATGAAAAAGCGCCGTCCACACGTCGTACCGCTACCGCCGCAAGCCGTGGCGATGTTGCGCGAGCTGCGCGACGTGAACACCGACCGATTGGCGTTCGCATCGCCGAACAGCATCGATCAGATGGCGTCGGAAAACGTCGTCCTGCAGGCGCTGAAGAAGATGGGCTACGGCGGCAAGCTCACGGGGCACGGGCTGCGCGCCACCGTCGCTACTGGCCTCGAAGAAATGGGCTTTCCGGTGGAGATCGTGAAGGCGCAGCTCAGCCATGCGAAGGACAACCTGACCGACGCCGCGTACCTGCGCGGGGTTCACCTTGAACGGCGCACGACGATGATGCGGCAGTGGGCCGACTGGATCGACGGCAAGCCGGGTGGGAAGGTGGTGAAGATGCCGGCGCGGGGTGCGGCGTGAGCGCCGACGACCAGGTGTTCGACCCGTGGGCGCCGATCGAATCCGAGGCGGCCAGACGCTATCGAAACGACCACGAATTGATGCAGGGCGTCATTGCTCGCGGCATCACCCGTCGTCGAAGCGAAATCGAGAAAAGCGGCTTCGAGGTAATGCAGGCAGTCGCCGACTGCGCGCGTTACGAACTGGTTATCCCGCCCTGGCTTGCCGATGAATTCAAGCGACGGTTCAACGCGGTGAGGAACCACGTCGCCAGCTCGTGGGACGACGAGCAGTCATTCGGCCGGCCGTACCCGAAAGGGACGCACCTGCGCACCCTGCGCAAGGAACGGCTGTGGCCGGAGATTCACCTCATCGCCCGCAGGCTGCTCGACGAAAACTCCGCGCGGCCTATCGACGAATCGTTTTTCGACAGCGTGGCGGAGAGGCTACGAGCGCTCAAGGGTATCGAGGACCGGATCGGAGGCCTGCAGGGATTGGGGCGTAGCGAAGTCCAGCGCATCTACTACGAGACCCGAGACCGAGCAGCCGCGCTTTTCGGTACTGCCGGGAATTCGCGATAAATCCCGGTTATACGTCGCCGTCGCCAAACAATCTAATCGTGTTCGTCTGTGCCGCTGGTGGCGCAGCGTGGTTAAGGACGAACACACATGCAACGACTTGTTCACACTGTCCCGCAGGCCTCCGAGGCCGCGCAAACGGGACGAACGAAGCTCTACGCGGAAATCGCAGCCGGACGGCTTCGCGTCGTCAAGGTCGGCAGAAAGACGCTGAGGCGGTGATGAACGAGCCGCAGCGCGATCTGAAGCCTTGCCCGTTCTGCGGCGGGCCGGCATCACTCTCACCGATGATGCTGTCACCAAAGGTGAAGGTGTCGCTCTGGTGGAAGGTGCGGTGCGACTCGTTCCACTGCGGCGGTACCCCCCTCTGGGAACCGTAGATGAACCTTCAGACGATCCGCGAGCAGCGCGCCGGCCACGTTGCCGAGATGCGCACGATGCTCGCCAAGGCCGAGGGCGAGAAGCGCTCGCTGTCGGCAGACGAACAAGCCGCCTTCGACACACTGAAGTCGAAGATCACCGACCTGGAATCGCAGGAGGCGCGCGCGCAATTCCTGCTCGACGCCGAGCGCCGGATGATGGGTACGCCGGCCGGCGGCGGTGATCGTTCCTTCGCGGATCTCGAACGCCGCGTCAACGTGCTCGACGTGCTGCGTGCCGGCATGGAAGGCCGAGCGCTCGACGGAGCCGCCGCCGAGTACTCGCGCGAGACCGAGCGTCGCACCGGGCGCAAGGCGCAGGGCGTGTTCGTGCCGCTGGCTGCGCTCGAGCAGCGCGTGAGCACGACCACCTCGGTAAGCGATATCGTGCCGACCGACCACCGGCCGGACCAGTACATCTCGCCGTTGCGCAATGCGCTGCTGGCGCGTCGGCTGGGCGTGCGCGTGCTCTCGGGCCTGAGCGGCAACGTCTCGATTCCGAAGCACGGCTCCGGCCTGACGGTCGGATGGGTTGCCGAGAACAGCGCGCTGACGCCGAGCGACATGTCGTTCGATTCCGTGATGCTTTCGCCGCGGCACGCGGGCGGGCTCACCGAACTGTCGCGCCAACTGATCCAGCAGTCGAGCCCCGACATCGAGCGGCTGGTGCGCGAGGATCTGGCCGCGATGCTGGCGCAGGCGATCGACTCGGCGCTCATCAAGGGCGGCGGCGCGAACGAACCCGACGGCGTACTCGCGTCGGTCGGCACCAGCGGGGTCCAGTCGGGCACGCTCGCGACGCCGACCTGGGCTCAAGTGCTCGGCATGATCGAGATGGCCGAGCTCGAGAACGCGCCGGTGTCGTCCTGGCTCACGCACCCGGAAGTAGCCACGAAGCTGCGCGGCACGCTCAAGGCAACGGGCCTGCCGGGCTACCTGCTCGAAAACGGGCACATGGCCGAGCGGCCGGTATACGTCACGAATCAGGTTCCCGCGACTGGCTCGCCGGCCACCGGCACCGTGATCCTCGGCGACTGGTCGCAGGCGATTCTCGGGATCTGGAGCGAAGTCGACATCCTCGTGAACCCGTTCGCCGAGACGGCGTACACGAAGGGGAACGTGCTGGTTCGCGCGATGTCGACCGTCGACGTGGCGCTGCGTCACCCGCAGGCGTTCGTCGTCGCGGACGACGTGGCGATCTGATGACGCTCGAGCGACGCGGCGCGGCCGGCGCGGTGTCGGCGAAGGGCCGGCACCTTGTCGGCTACGCCGCGCGATTCGGCGTGCAGACGAACATCGGTTCCTTCCGCGAGCGCATCGCACCGGGCGCGTTCGCCGCCTCGCTCGCTTCCGGGCGCGACATACTCGCGCTGGTCGATCACGATCCGAAGGCGCTGCTCGGGCGCACGCGATCGGGCACGTTGATGCTGAAGGAAGACGCCGATGGACTTGCTTTCGATCTGGCTCTACCTGACACGCGGTCCGCTGCTGACCTGCTGGCACTGGCCGAGCGCGGCGACATCGGCGGCATGTCTTTCGGGTTCGTGGCGCGTGAGGATCACTGGACTGGCGATCTTCGCGAACTGCGCGCTGTAGAGCTTCACGAAATCTCGGTCGTCCAATCGTGGCCGGCATACGAGCAGACGACGGTCGCGGTGCGCGCCAGGCACGCCGAGCACGACCTGCGCCGGCTGTGGCTGCTGACCGTATGAAGTTCCTGCGACGACTCTTCGAACGCCGCTCGACGAACCAGGCACCCGGCGGCGATTCGTACTGGCAGGACTTCTCCGCGTTACGTAGTAACGCAGTGACGCCGCAGAAGGCCGAGAGCATCTCGGCAGTGTACGCCTGCGTCGCGGCCATCAGCGAGACGATCGCATCCCTGCCGCTGATCCTGTACAGGCGCGCCGCGTACGACGACCGGGAGCGCGCCACCGATCATCCGCTGTACCGCGTTCTTCACGACGCGCCGAACGAGCAGCAGACCGCGCTCGAGTTCCGCGAGCAGATGCAGGCGGCGGTGCTCCTGCGCGGAAACGCCTTCGCCGAGATTCGATTCGGCTGGGACGGTCAGGTGCGCGAACTCGTGCCGATCCACAACGATCGCGTCAACGTCATCGAATTGGACAGCGGCCGACTCGGGTACGACGTGCTCGACACGAAGGGCCGGATGCACCGGCTCGTGGCCGAGGAAGTCTTTCACCTGCGCCATCGCTCGGAGAACGGCGCCGTCGGCGTCTCGCCGATCACGGCCGCGCGCGAAGTGCTCGAGCTGGCTCTGCAGGAGCGCGACCATGGCGTCGCCACCTTCCGCAACGGCACGAAGCTGTCCGGCATCCTGCAAACGCCTGCGCACCTGTCCGACGCGCAGTTGCAGAGCCTGCGCGATACCTGGGCGCAACGCTACAGCGACACGGCGAACGCTGGAAAGACGGCGGTGCTCGGCGCTGGCATGGAATTCAAGCCGGTGTCGATGACGCTCGAAGATGCCGAGTGGATCGCGGCGCGGCAATTCAGCGTCGAAGAAGTCGCGCGCCTGTTCCGCGTGCCGCCGACCGTCATCGGCGATCTGAGGCATGGCAACTACTCGAACAGCGTCGAGATGTCGCGCGTCTTCGTGACGATGACCTTGCGCCGGCACCTGGCCGCGTGGGAGCAGGCCATCTCGCGACAGCTGCTCACCGAGGCAGGCAGGCGAACGTACTTCGCCGAGCACTCGGTCGAAGGGCTGCTGCGCGGCGACTCGACTACCCGCGCCGCGTTCTACGAACGAGGGATCGCCGATGGATGGCTCGACGTGGACGAAGTGCGTCGACTCGAAAACCTTCCTGCTCGGCAGGCAGCATGAAGCGGCCGATTCTGCACCTGCCGAAGCGAGCGAACCCGACCGGGCGCACGGCCGATCCGCGTCGAACGATCCCGCTCAACACGGCGAGATGGCAGCGGCTGAGGGCACTGGTACTCGCCGAGCATCCGCTGTGTGCGCACTGCTTCGCCCTCGGACGAGTGGCGTTGGCCACCGACGTTGACCACGCCGACGGCAACCCCGGGAACAACGCGCGCGGCAACCTGCAAAGCCTCTGCCACGCGTGCCACTCGCGCAAGACCGGGCGCGAGCGCGCGGGGCTGCCTGCGGACCACGGCTGCGACGTGAACGGCTGGCCGCTCGATCCCGGGCATCCGTGGAACGAAAAATCGCCAGCAACCGAGCGAGTCCAGACCGACCGTGCTCCCTCGATTCACCGCTAACCGAGACGCCATGAAGCCCCGACAGCGACGCTCCGACAGCATCACGGCGGCCGTTGTGGCCGCTCAGAACGCCGCACAAGCGCCGATCGAGCCCCCGGAGCACGTCACCCTGCCCGAAGCGGCTGCGCCGTTCTGGCGGGCTCTGATGCTCAATCGCCCGCGTGACCGCTGGAACGATGCGGATCTCGCCGTCGCCGCGCATCTCGCCCGGGCGCAGGCCGATGCAGAACGCCTGCAACGCGAGATCGACGCCGAAGGCGACCTGCTCGGCGAGAAGCTCAATCCGAAGCATCGCCTGCTCGAGACCATCATCAAGCGCATCGTGCTCCTGTCGCGCACGCTGAACGTCCATGCCGACGCCACGGTCGGGCGCGCTGCCGACCAGGTGAAGCCGTTGCATCTCGAACAGCAGGCTCGCGCCATCGAGCGCGACGACTTGATCCCGCTGATGCAATGACCCGCGCCGGGCGGATCATCGCCTTCATCGAGCGTTACTGCGTCACGCCCGAGGGCGCGCACGTCGGCGAGCCGCTGCGCCTTGCCGAGTTCCAGAAGCGGTTCATCCGCGAGGTGTACGACAACCCCGCCGGCACGCGGCGCGCGTACCTGAGCATCGCGCGGAAGAACGGCAAGTCGGGCCTGATTGCTGGCCTGCTGCTCGCGCATCTCGTCGGACCCGAGGCGAAGTTGAACTCGCAGATCGTCAGCGGCGCGATGTCCCGAGACCAAGCCGCGCTCGTCTTCGGGCTGGCGGCGAAGATGGTGCGCCTCTCCGAGAAGCTCTCGCAGATCGTGCGCATCGTGCCGAGCGGCAAACGCCTGATCGGCCTGCCGCTGAACGTCGAGTATCGAGCGCTCGCGGCCGAGGGCAAGACGGCGCACGGGCTTTCTCCGGTGCTGGCGATCCTCGACGAGGTGGGGCAGGTGCGCGGACCGCACAGCGACTTCATCGACGCGATCACGACGAGCCAAGGCGCGCACGACTCGCCGCTGCTGATCGCCATCTCGACGCAGGCGGCGAGCGATGCCGATCTGTTCTCGCTGTGGCTGGACGACGCCGAAGCCTCGAACGACCCGCGCATCGTCTCGCACCTCTACGCGGCGCCCGAGGACTGCGATCTGATGGACGCCGACGCCTGGCGTGCGGCGAACCCGGCGCTCGGGATCTTCCGTTCCGAGGACGACCTGCGCGAGCAGTTGACGCAGGCCGGGCGGATGCCCAGCGCGGAGAACGCGGCGCGGAACCTGCTGCTCAATCAACGGGTGTCCACCGACGCGCCCTTCGTCTCGCCGGCCGTCTGGGCGTCCTGCGCAGGCGACGTGCTGCCGTTCGACGCCGATACGCCGGTCTTCGGCGGGCTGGATCTGTCGGCGCGCACCGACCTGACGGCGCTGGTGCTCGTGGGCAAGGTGGCCGGCGTCTGGCAGGTGGTGCCGCACTTCTGGACGCCGAAGACCGGGCTTGCCGATCGGGAGCGCCGGGACCGCGCGCCATACGTCACCTGGGCGCGGCAAGGCTTCCTGCGCACGACGCCGGGGGCGAGCGTCGATTACGAGCACGTCGCGACCGACATCGCCGGCATCGTGGCGGGGCTGAACCTGCAGGCGGTTGCGTTCGACCGCTGGCGCATCGACGTGCTGCGGCGCGAGTTCGAGCGCATCGGCTGCTCGCTGCCGCTGGTGGAGTGGGGGCAGGGCTACAAGGACATGGCGCCGGCGCTCGATGCGCTCGAAGCCGAGCTGCTCAATGCGCGCATCGCGCACGGCGACCATCCGGTGCTGCGCATGTGCGCGGCCAATGCCGTGGTGGTGAAAGACCCGGCCGGCTCGAGGAAGCTGGACAAGGCCCGCACGACCGGGCGCATCGACGGCATGCAGGCGCTCGCGATGGCGATCGGCGCGGCGGCGGCGACCGAGGTCACGCAGCCGATCACCAGCATCGAGCAGTTGATCGCCTTCGTATGAAGACGGTGCGTCAGCAGGAGATGGAAGCGCAACTGCGCGCCGAGATCGCGCAGCGCGGCCTGCGCATCGAGCAGCACGGAAAGGCGGTGCGCGTGGTCGGCGTCGGGGTCGACGTTATGGCATCCCGGCTGACGTACATCACGGTGCGCGATCTGGAACCGATCTCTACCCCTGCCGGTGGGGCCGCGTGAGCGGGTTGCCGGACACGGATCAGACGGTGAGTGCCGTGTCATGAGAAAACCCCGTCAGCCGGCGGTGCTCGCTTTTCCACGGGCGCGCGGCCGGTATCCGACATCTGACTCTGCTACGATGACTCCGTGTGTCGGTTTCCGGTGGCTCGATTCACCGGGTGAATCGCGGCAAGGCATGGCCTCAATCCCGAGGCCAACAGGGACGGCGCCCGGCACATACGGCCCCCTGCTGGCTTCACCCCTTATGTAGGAGTTGAAGCCATGAATGAGCAAGAGAAGATCTGCGCAAGAGTTGCGGAGGCGGCGCGTGCCTTGCTAGGCGAAGAAGCGCAGGCGAACGTGCGCTACGACAGCCAAAAGGAAGTCTGGCAGCTCTGGGTCGGCACGCGGGTTGAGGACGAAAAGTTCTCACTCCTTACTCTCGCGGAAGCGTGGGGCGTCTCAAACGCCTAAGGTAATCTTGTAGTTCTCTTCGAGCCGCCTACGGGCGGCTCCTTCGTACCTGCTGGTGCTCGACTACCAGTGCGGCGCTGATCGGCGGTGCGGCCAGCACCCTTTCATAGAGAGATCGGGTAGGCATACGGGTACATCGGCGGTAAACCGGCCGGAAAGCCTTTACTGGCGCGGCAGTTCGACGGCCCCTCTCCCACGGCACCATCGGCCCGCTTGGCAGGCGGGCCGGCTTCGATGGATTCCGATCAGCCCTGCGACGGCTTCCAGCCAGCCGGTGGAACGACGTTGATCATCCACGGAACGCCGAATCTGTCGACCAACGAGCCGAAGCCGGGCGACCAGAAGGTCTCGCCGAACGGCATGACCGCCTTGCCGCCTCCGGACAGTTGATCGAACCAGCGTCGGGCTTCGGCCTTGTCCTCGGTGTGCAGGGTAACGTCGAAACCGTTCTTGGCCTTGTCGATGTTGGGCGCCCATCCGACGTCCATGTCGGCGCCCATCAGTGCCTGGTCGCCGACATCGAGCCAGCAATGCATCAGCCAGGTCTTGTACTTCTCGTCGGTGATCGGCATGTCCGGAGGCGCATCGCCATAGGGTATGGCGGCGGTGATCTTTCCGCCCAGGACCTTGGCGTAGAACTCGAATGCCTCGCGGCACCGGCCCTGGAAGCTCAAGCTGGTCACGATCTTCATGGTCGTCTCCTTTCTGATCGGGACTTCGACGCGCGTCAAGCGACATCGAGCTGCCAGGGTACGCCGAAACGGTCGGCGACCCAGCCGAAGCTTGCTGACACAATCCATGGATGTTCCGGCCGAGGCGGCGCCGACGCGTGGGCCGCCGATACCCATATCGGCCCGCCCCGGGCGGGCGGGCCGGTACCTCTCCCCTACAGGCTCTGCTTCAGCTGATCGAGGATCGCCGGGTTCTCCAGGGTGGAGACGTCCTGCGTGATCTCCTCGCCCTTGGCCAGCGAACGCAGCAGCCGGCGCATGATCTTGCCGGAGCGGGTCTTGGGCAGGTTCTCGCCGAAGCGGATGTCCTTGGGCTTGGCGATCGGGCCGATCTCCTTGCCGACCCAGTCGCGCAGCTCCTTGGCCATCTTCACCGCGGCCTCGCCGGTCGGGCGGGCCTGCTTGAGCACGACGAAGGCCGACACCGCCTCGCCGGTGAGCTCGTCGGGTCGTCCGACCACCGCCGCCTCGGCCACCAGGGGGTGGGCCACCAGCGCCGATTCGATCTCCATGGTGCCGAGGCGGTGGCCCGAGACGTTGAGCACGTCGTCCATGCGGCCCATGATCCAGAAATAACCGTCGGCGTCGCGGTTGGCGCCGTCGCCGGCCACGTAGTAGTGCCCGCCCTTGACGTCTTCGGGGAAGTAGGCCTTCCGGTAGCGCTCGGGGTTGCCCCAGATGGTGCGGATCATCGCCGGCCAGGGCTTGGTCATGACCAGGAAGCCGCCCTTGCCGGGCTCGACCTCGATGCCGGCCTCATCGACCACGGCCGCCGCGATGCCCGGCAGCGGCATGGTGCACGAGCCGGGCTTGAGCGCATGCACGCCGGGCAGCGGCGAGATCATGATCGCACCCGTCTCGGTCTGCCACCAGGTATCGACCACCGGGCAGCGCGTGCGCCCGACGTTCTCGTAGTACCACATCCAGGCTTCCGGGTTGATCGGCTCGCCGACCGAGCCCAGCACGCGCAGCGAGGACAGGTCGTACTTCTTCGGATGATGCTCGGGCGAGGTCTGGCCGGCGCGCACCAGGGAACGGATCGCCGTGGGCGCGGTGTAGAAGATGCTGACCTTGTGGCGGTCGATCATCTCCCAGAAGCGGCCGGAGTGCGGGTAGGTCGGGATGCCTTCGAACACCACCTGGGTGGCGCCGCAGGCCAGCGGCCCGTAGACGATGTAGCTGTGCCCGGTGACCCAGCCGATGTCGGCGGTGCACCAGTAGACGTCGTTCGGCTTGAGGTCGAACACCCACTTCACGGTGAGCGCAGCCCCGAGCAGGAAGCCGGCCGAGGAGTGCTGCACGCCCTTGGGCTTGCCAGTGGAGCCGGAGGTGTAGAGCACGAAGAGCGGATCGTCGCCGCCGACCCACTGCGCCGGGCAGTCGTCGGACTGGCCGGCGATGGCCTCGTCCCAGGTCATGTCGCGGCCGGCCTGCATGGCCGCGCCCTCGCCGGTGCGCTGGTAGACGACGACCTTGCGCACCGCCTCGCAGCCGCCGAGGGCGAACGCCTCGTCCACGGCGTCCTTGAGCGGCACCTTCTTGCCGCCGCGCACCTGCTCGTCGGCCGTGATGACCAGGGTGGCGCCGACGTCGATGATGCGCTCGTGCAGGCTCTTGGCCGAGAACCCGCCGAACACCACCGAGTGGATGACGCCGAGCCGCGCGCATGCCTGCATCGCGACCACCCCCTGGATCGACATCGGCAGGTAGATGATGGCGCGGTCGCCGCGCTTGTAGCCGAGGGCCTTGAGGCCATTGGCGAAGCGGCATACCCGCTGGTGCAGCTCCCGGTAGGTGACGCGGGTGACCGTGCCGTCGTCGGCCTCGAAGATGATCGCCGTCTTGTTCTCCACCGGGGTGCCCAGGTGGCGATCGAGGCAGTTGTAGGAGACGTTCAGCTCGCCGTCGTCGAACCACTTGTAGAACGGCGCATTCGAATCGTCGAGCGCCCGCGTGAACGGCTTGTGCCAGACCAGGTGCTCGCGCGCCATCCGCGCCCAGAATCCGGCATGGTCTTTCTCGGCCTCGGCGCACAGGGCCCGATACTGCTCCATGCCCGATATCGTGGCCTGCTTGCGGAACGCCTCGGACGGCGGGAATGTCCTGCCCTCCTGCAACACCGATTCGATCTGAGCGGACATCGCTCGTCCTCCTGTCTTTGCTCGTCCTGGTAGCTTAGCCGAACCGCCAGCCGGGAAACACCATACCCGCGATCCGCTAGAATCGCAGCCCGGTTCCCATGAGGATACGCCATGGCCGTCATCCGGCAGGACGATCTGATCGAATCGGTAGCCGCCGCGCTGCAATTCATCAGCTACTATCACCCCCGCGACTACATCGAGCACCTGGCCCGGGCCTGGGAGAGCGAGCAAAGCGCCCCCGCCCGGGACGCCATCGCGCAGATCCTGACCAATTCGCGCATGTGCGCCGAGGGTCACCGGCCCCTGTGCCAGGACACGGGGATCGTCAACGTGTTCCTGAAGGTGGGCATGGGCGTGCGCCTCGAGGGCTTCAGCGGCTCGCTGGCCGAGGCCGTCGACGAGGGCGTGCGCCGCGGCTACCTCGATCCGTCGAACACGCTGCGCGCCTCGGTGGTGGCCGATCCGCACTTCGAGCGGCGCAACACGCGCGACAACACCCCGGCGGTGGTGCACGTCGAGCTGGTGCCCGGCGACACGGTCGAGGTCACGGTCGCTGCCAAGGGCGGCGGCTCGGAGAACAAGTCCAAGCTCACCATGCTCAATCCGTCGGACTCGGTGGTCGACTGGGTGATCAAGACCGTCCCGACCATGGGCGCCGGCTGGTGCCCGCCGGGCATGCTGGGCATCGGCATCGGGGGCACCGCCGAGAAGGCGGTGCTGATGGCCAAGGAAGCGCTGATGGAGCCGATCGACATGTTCGATCTGCTCGCACGCGGGCCGTCGAACCGGCTCGAGGAGCTGCGCATCGAGCTGTTCGAGAAGGTCAACGCGCTGGGGATCGGCGCCCAGGGCCTGGGCGGGCTCACCACCGTGCTCGACGTGAAGATCGCCATGTACCCCACCCACGCGGCCTCCAAGCCGGTGGCGATGATCCCCAACTGCGCGGCGACGCGGCACGCCCACTTCGTGCTCGACGGCTCGGGACCGGCGTACTGCGAGCCGCCGCCGCTGTCGGCCTGGCCCGACGTGCACTGGACGCCCGACGTGGAGAAGTCCCGGCGGGTCGACCTGGATGCCCTCACCCGCGAGGAGGTCGCCTCCTGGAAGCCCGGCCAGACGCTCCTGCTGTCCGGGAAGATGCTCACCGGGCGCGACGCCGCGCACCAGCGCATCCAGGACCTGCTGGCGCGCGGCGAGCCGCTGCCGGTCGATTTCGCCGGGCGGGTGATCTACTACGTCGGGCCGGTCGACCCGGTGCGCGACGAAGCGGTGGGGCCGGCCGGGCCGACCACCTCGACGCGCATGGACAAGTTCACCGAGACGATGCTGGCGCGCACCGGCCTGCTGGCGATGGTCGGCAAGGCCGAGCGCGGGCCGGCGGCGATCGAGGCGATCCGCCGGCACCGCGCGGCCTACCTGATGGCCGTGGGCGGCGCCGCCTACCTGGTGTCGAAGTCGATCCGCAGCGCGCGCGTGCTCGCCTTCGAAGACCTGGGCATGGAGGCCATCTACGAGTTCGAGGTGCGCGACATGCCGGTCACCGTGGCCGTGGACGCGGCCGGCACCTCGGTCCACGAGACCGGCCCGCGCGAATGGCAGGCGCGCATCGGTAAGATCCCGATCACCACGGCCTGAACGCACCCGCCGAACCGACATGGCCTTCCTGCTGATCGACATCGGCAACACGTTCCTGAAATGGGGGACGTACCTCCCACCGCCGCAGCAAGGCCGCTCGCTCGCGCAGGACAAGATGGCGGCCTTCGGCCGGGTGCTGCTCGAGGAGATCCCGATGGTGACCAAGGACTGGCGCCGCCAGCCCGTCCCGGAGCGCATCGTGATCGCCAACGTCGCCGGCACCGCGGTGGCCAACCCGGTGCTGCGCGCCTTCGAGGTCTGGCCCGATGCGCCCGAGCCGCACTGGATCACCTCGCGCGCCGAGCAGTGCGGCGTGCGCAACGGCTACCTGAACCCGGCCGCCCTCGGCTGCGACCGCTGGGCGGCGATGATCGGGGCGCGCGCGCTGATCGGCGCGCGCCCGGCGCTGGTGGTGGTGTGCGGCACCGCCACCACCATGGACCTGCTCACCGCCGACGGGCATTTCCTCGGCGGCGGCATCATGCCCGGCCTGGGCCTGATGATGCGCTCGCTGCACCAGAACACCGCGACGCTGCCCGATGCGCAGGGCGAGTACGTCGACTATCCACGCCAGACCGTGGACGCAATCGCCTCGGGCTGCGCGCACGCGCAGGCGGGCGCGGTGGAGCGGCTGTACTACCTGCACAAGCACAACCATCCGGACCTGCGCTGCATCCTGTCGGGCGGGGCGGCGCGCACCATGGGGCCACGCCTGACCATCGAGTTCACCTATCACGAGAACCTGGTGCTCGAAGGCCTGTACCGGATCGCCGCTACGCTAGGCTAGGAGCGTAGCGTCCAGGACGGAATCGGGGGAAGGCCCGACCGGCCGTCGGCGCGGGCACGCGACGCGCCCGCACCGTTCAGCGCCCGGCCAGGCGATACCACAGGCCGCCCAGCGCCTCGTGCGCGGCCAGCCAGTTGATCGTCACGCCATCGGCGCTGGGCAGCCACGACAGCATGCCGTAGGAAGGCGGTGAGCCGAGGAAGCCGTGCGGCACGGGCACCGGCGCGAAGCCGGCGCGCTCGAAGGCGGCCCGGGCGCGCGGCATGTGGTAGGCATGGGTCACCAAGAGGATCCGGCGGCGCCCCTCGGGCAGCAGCAGCGCCGCCGCATCGCGCGCGTTGCCGGCGGTGTCGAGCGACCCGTCCTCGACCCAGCGCACCGGCGTGGCGAGCCGGCGCTCGAGCATGCGCTTCATCAGCGCCGCTTCGCTCGCCTCGCCGCCCGGCGGCGTGCCGCCACTCACCAGCACCGGCAGGCCGGTGATGCGCGCCACCCAGGCACCGTGCACCAGGCGCTCGGTGGTGCGCGAGTTCGGCCACGCCTGATCGGGCCGCTCGCGCACATCGCTGCGCATGCCGCCGCCCAGCACGACGATGGCCCGCGGCGCATCGGCCCCGGCCACGAGGGCGCGCAGTGCCTTCTCGTCGAGCGCCGGGCCGGCGTCGCGCTCGATGCGTCCGATCAGCCACTGCCCGGCTGCCTGAGAGGACAGGACCAACGCGGCCGCCAATCCGAGGACGGCGAGCGCCGTACCCGCGCGCGGCCTGCGCCGCGCGAGCGCCACGCCGAGGGCGATCGGCCACAGCGGCAGCGCCGGCGGCAGCAGCAGCAGCTCGAGCGCGCGTCGGCCCAGCAGCGCGAGCTGCGCGGGCTCCATTCAGGCGCGCGCGCCCACGGCCTGGCGCACCTGCTCGAGCGCGGAAGCGTCCTCGATGGTGGTGAGGTCGCCCGGATCGCGCGACTCGCAGATCGCCTGGATCGAGCGGCGCAGCACCTTGCCCGAGCGCGTCTTGGGCAGCAGCGTCACGAAATGCACCCGGGCGGGCCGCGCCACCGCGCCGAGCTGCGCATCGACGGTGGCCATCAGCTCGCCTTCGAGCGCCAGGCGCGCGTCGGGCGAAGCGACGCGCGAGGGGTCCTTGAGTACCGCGAAGGCCACCGCCACCTGGCCTTTGAGCTCGTCGGCCACGCCGACCACCGCGCACTCGGCCACCGCGGCATGGCTCGACAGGCTCTCTTCGATCTCGCGCGTGCCGAGCCGGTGGCCGGCGACGTTGATCACGTCGTCGGTGCGCCCGAGGATGAAGTAGTAGCCGTCGGCGTCGCGGATGCCCCAGTCGAAGGTCGAGTAGGCGAGCCGCCCGGGGATGGTGGTGAAGTAGGTCTGCACGAAGCGCTCGTCGTTGCCCCACACCGTCTGCATGCACCCCGGCGGCAGCGGCGGAAGGATGGCCACCACTCCTTTCTCGTCGACGCCGACCTCCTCGCCGGTCTGCTCGTGCAGCAGCCGCACGTCGTAGCCGTACATCGCCATGCCCGGCGAGCCGAGCCGCGTGGGCGTCTTCTCGATGCCGTGGGCAACGGTGAGGATGGGCCAGCCGGTCTCGGTCTGCCAGTAGTTGTCGATGATCGGCTTGCCCAGCGCCTCGCCGATCCAGCGCGCCGTCGGCTCGTCGAGCGGCTCGCCGGCGAGGAACAGCGCGCGCAGCGAGGACAGGTCGTGGCGGCGCAGCCAGGAGGGGTCCTGTTTCTTGAGCACGCGGACCGCGGTGGGCGCCGAGAACATCACGGTGACGCGGTACTTCTCGACCAGCCGCCACAGGATGCCCGCATCGGGACGCAGCGGCGTGCCCTCGTACATGATGGTGGCCATGCCGGCGATGAGCGGCCCGTAGACGATGTAGGAGTGCCCGACCACCCAACCGATGTCGCTGGTCGAGAAATAGGTCTCGCCGGGGTTGCCGCAGAAGATGTACTTCATCGACGCGGCCAGCGCCACCGCATGGCCGCCCACGTCGCGCTGCACTCCCTTGGGCGTGCCGGTGGTGCCCGAGGTGTAGAGCGTATAGCTGACCTCGTTGGATTCGAGCCACTCCACCGGCACCGAGGTCTCGAGGTGGCGCTCGCGCAGCGGCGCGTAGTCGTGGTCGCGGCCGGCCACGCGCTCGAAGGCGGCCAGGCCGCGGTCGACCATGAGCACGGCGGCCGGCTTGTTGCGCGCGAGGCCGATCGCCGCATCGAGCAGCGGCTTGTAGGGGATCACCTTGCCCACGCGCGAGCCGGCATCGGCGCTGACCACCAGCACCGGCGCGGCGTCGTCGATGCGGCTGGCCAGGCTGTGCGAAGCGAAACCGCCGAACACCACCGAGTGGATCGCGCCCAGGCGCGCGCAGGCCAGCATGGCGAAGGCCGCCTCGGGGATCATCGGCATGTAGATGAGCACCCGGTCGCCGCGGCCCACGCCCAGCTCGCGCATGACCGCGGCCATGCGCACCACCTCGCGATGCAGCTCGCCGAAGGTGTAGACGCGCTCGCTGTCGGTCTCGGTCGAGACGTGGATCAGCGCGGGCCGGTCGCGCTGGGTCGCCAGGTGGCGGTCGACGGCGTTGTGGCACAGGTTGGTGCGCCCGCCGACGAACCAGCGCGTGAATGGAGGATTGGAGTAGTCGAGAACTTCCCGGAAGGGCTCGTGCCAGTCGATCAGCGCGGCCTGCTCGGCCCAGAACCCTTCGCGATCGGCGATCGACCGCCGGTGGAATTCGCTCAGGGAAGAGGGCCCGGCCGAAGGAACCCCCGCCGCGTTGGCTGCACCCATGTCTTGCCCTCCTCTTGTTTTGCGCGCCGTCGGCGGACATTCTACGTCCGGGCCCGACGGCCGGGCGACCGCGGCCGACGGACGTCGCGGCCCTGCGGCGAGGCTGCGGCGAGCTTTGACACCGTGACGGAATTCTCCTACCCTGCGCCGCATGCCGAAGAGGACCCCCGCTCGCGCCCGCTCGTGCTGCCTTCGCAGCGCCGGTGCCGCCGCCCTCCTGGTCCTCGCGTGGATCATGGCTTCGCCTCCGGCACTCGCCGCAGAGACTCCCGAACCGGCCCGCGAAACGGCGCCGTCAGCGGCACCGGCGCACAGCGCCGCCGAGCTGGTGATCCGCTCGCTCTCGCTGCTCGGCGTGAACTACAAGTTCGGCGGCAACTCGCCCGAAACCGGCCTCGATTGCAGCGGCCTGGTGCGGCACGTGTTCCGCGAGGCCATCGGCCTGGTGCTGCCCAGGCGCAGCGAGGAGATCAGCCGCGAGGGCGAGAAGGTGGCGCTCGACCAGCTGCGCCCCGGCGACCTGGTGTTCTTCAATACGCTGCGCCGGACGTTCTCGCACGTCGGCATCTACATCGGCAACAACCAGTTCGTGCACGCGCCTTCCCGCGGCGGGCAGGTGCGGGTCGAGAAGTTCGACTCGCGCTACTGGATCGCGCGCTTCAACGGCGCACGCCGCCTCGCCGGATCCGACGGCCGCGGCACGGGCCCCTCGATCGAGACCGATGTGCCGGCTTCGAGCGCATACGCGACGCTCTCGGCGCCGGCGCTGCAGCGCAATTCCGCACCCTACGCCGCGCCGCCGGCGCCCGCCCTGCCCTCGTCCTTCTACTGACCGGGCGCGTACGCCACCGTTGCGCGCCGGCCCGTCCGACGCTCCTCATTCTTGCTGCACCCGGACGTCTCCACCCGGTAGCGACAGTGGTTGCAGGCATCCAGCGCACCGCGCAGGCTGCACGTCGAGCGCCGGCAGGCGAGCACCGGCACCCCCTGCTTGCGCGCCGCCTCGCGATAGCCGCGCATCACGTTGTGGCCGAGGAAATCGGTGAACAGGATCAACAGCTCCGCGCCGGCCGGCATCGCGCGCTCGCCGCGCTGCTCGGACGGATCGCGCCCCGAAACGTGGCGCAGGATGGAGATCCCATACTCGGTCAGCACCTGCGGGATGTTGCCCAGACGGTCCGCACCTACCAGGAGAGCCTTCATGTTCGTGGTGGCCTTGATAAGATCTACACATAATACATCTTAAAGAGGCCTTGTCAATTCCTGTTGCGAACTCCTCTCGTTTGCATTAGTGTCCGGCGACCCGTCGAACCTTCGAGAGAAGTCCGCAATGATCCGAACGACGTTTTCCCGCCTCGCCGCTGCCTTGCTGGTAGCCGCCGCCCCGGCCGCCATGGCGCAGGACAAGGTGCTCAACCTGTACTCCGCGCGGCACTACCAGACCGACGAGGCGCTGTACGCCGAGTTCACGCGCCAGACCGGCATCCGCATCAACCGCATCGAGGCCGGCGACGAGGCGCTGCTCGAGCGCCTGCGCAACGAGGGACGCAACAGCCCGGCCGACGTGCTGCTGCTGGTGGACGCCGCCCGGCTGTGGAAGGCCCAGATCGAGGGCCTGTTCCAGCCGGTGAAGTCGGCCACGCTCGAGTCGCGCGTCCCGGCCACGCTGCGCGGCAAGGACGACGGCCAGGGCAGCGAGTGGTTCGGAGTGTCGGTGCGCGCGCGCGTGATCGTCTACGACAAGGCCGGGGTGGACCCGGCGCTGGTGCAGACCTACCAGGATCTCGCGCGGCCCGAATTGAAGGGTAAGGTGTGCACGCGCTCGGGCGCGCATCCGTACATGCTGTCGCTGATCGGCGCCATGTCCGAGCACCTCGGTGCGGCGCAGGCCGAGCAGTGGGCCGGCGGCGTGGTGGCGAACTTCGCGCGCAAGCCGCGCGGCGGCGATACCGACCAGATCCGCGCGGTGGCCAGCGGCGAATGCGGCGTGGCGCTCACCAACACCTACTACCTGGCCCGCCTGATGAACTCGACCAAGCCGCAGGACCAGGAGGTGGTCGCGCGCGTCGGCATGGTCTGGCCGAACCAGAAGACCTGGGGCACGCACGTGAACGTCTCGGGTGCGGGCGTGGCGCGCAACGCGCCCAACCGCGACCACGCGGTGCGCTTCATCGAGTTCCTCGTCAGCGACGCCGGGCAGCGCCACTTCGTCGACGGCAACTTCGAGTGGCCGGTGGTGAAGAGCGTGAAGGCGGACAAGCCCGAGCTCGCCGCGCTCGGCCAGTTCAAGGCCGATCCCCTGCCCGTGGCCTCCATCGGCCGCGCGCAGGTCGGCGCCTCGAAGATCATCGACCGGGTCGGCTGGCGCTGAACCCGCGGCGCTGCGGCGGCCCGGGCGGCGGGAGCCTCAGCGCCGCGCCGCGATCACCTTGATCTCGACGCGATACTCCGGCGAGGCCAGGCGCGCCTCGACCGTGGCGCGCGCCGGCGCGTGCCCGGCCGGCACCCAGGCGTCCCAGACGGCGTTCATCGCCGCGAAGTCGCTGATGTCGGCCAGGAACACCTGCGCCTGCAGGATGCAGGTGCGATCGCTGCCGGCCTCGGCCAGCAGGCGATCGATGGCGGCCAGCACCTGGCGCGTCTGGGCGCCGACGTCGGCCGAAGGGTCGTCGGCCACCTGCCCGGCCAGGTACACGATACCGTTGTGGATGACGGCCTCGGACATGCGCGGACCGGCATGCAGGCGCTCGATGGTCATGAGTACTCCTCCGCGAGAAAGCGCTCCACCGCTTCGATCTGATCCTCGGCGATGAACGTGGGCGCGTGGCCGACACCCTCGAAGGTGACGCAGCCGGCGCGCGGACCGCGCTCGCCCATCTGGCGCGCCGTCGCCGCCGAGAGGATGTCGGACTGCGCGCCGCGCAGCACCAGGGTCGGGCAGCGGATCGCGTCGTAGACCGGCCACAGGTCGGGAGCGGCCTGCTGCGCGCCGGCCTGCCGCAGGGCGAGCGCGATCGCCGGGTCGTAGTGGAAATGCCAGCGTCCCTGGCGCTCGACCAGGTAGTGGCGCGTGAGCAGCCGGAACTGCTCGTCGGTGTGGGGGCCGAAGTCGCGCATCAGCTCGCGCAGCGCCGCGACCCCTTCGGCCTCGCTGGCGTAGGAAGGGTCGCCGCCCACGTAGGAGGCGATGCGCGCCAAGCCGGCCGTGTCGACCACCGGGCCGACGTCGTTGAGGACCAGGCGCGCGATCGGCGTGCCGGGCAGGCCCGCCAGCAGCATGCCGATCAGCCCGCCCATCGACGTGCCGAGCCAGGCCACGCGCTCGACGTCCAGGCGCGCCACCAGCGTGACGCAGTCGGCGACATACTGGGGCAGCGCGTAGAGCTGGGGGTCGGCCACGCGGTCGGATTGGCCGCGCCCGATCATGTCCGGGCAGACCACGCGCCAGCGCCGCGACAGCCGCGCCGCGAGCGCGTCGAAATCGCGCCCGTTGCGGGTCAGGCCGTGCACGCACACGACGGTATCGGGGACGCCCGGCGCGCGCACCGGCGCGCTGTCGGCACGCGGCCACTCCCAGTAGGCGAGGCGATGCAGGCCGCGCGGGCTGGCGCAGGTGACGCGGCGTAGGAGAGGCTGGAGCATCGAGGCGCACCGTTACAATCGGAGCGAATTGTACAGGGAGGGACCATGCTCAAGGACAGGACTGCGCTCGTCACCGGATCGACCAGCGGCATCGGACTGGGCATCGCGCGCGCCCTCGCACGCGAGGGCGCGAACGTGGTGCTCAACGGCTTCGGCGACCCCGCCGAGATCGAACGCCTGCGCGCCGAGCTCGCCCGGCAGCACGGCGTCACGGTCGACTATGCGGCGGCCGACCTGGCGAAGCCGGCCGAGATCGAGGCCATGATCGCCGACATCGAGAAGCGTCGCGGCGGCGTGGACATCCTGGTGAACAACGCCGGCATCCAGCACGTCGCGCCGGTGGAGCGCTTCCCCACCGAGCGCTGGGACGCGGTGATCGCGATCAATCTCTCGGCGGCCTTCCATGCCATCCGCTGCGCACTGCCGGCGATGCGCCGGCGCAACTGGGGCCGCATCGTGAACATCGCCTCCGCGCACGGGCTGGTCGCCTCGACGGAGAAGGCGGCCTACGTCGCGGCCAAGCACGGCCTCGTCGGCCTGACCAAGGTGGTCGGGCTGGAGACCGCCCGCAGCGGCATCACCTGCAATGCGATCTGCCCCGGCTGGGTGCTCACCCCGCTGGTGCAGAAGCAGATCGACGCGCGCGCCGCGCAGGAGGGCATGACCCCGGAGCAGGCACGGCTCGCGCTGGTGTCGGAGAAGCAGCCCTCGCAGGAGTTCGTCACGCCCGAGCAGCTGGCCGAGCTCGTCGTGTTCCTGTGCTCGCCGGCTGCCGACCAGGTGCGCGGCGCGGCCTGGGCCATGGACGGCGGCTGGACGGCGCAGTGACGCTGCGCGCTCGGGAGCGCTGTCGGTAATTCCGGCAGACTCCCGAGGGTCCGCCGAAGTCGCCGACAGCCTCCTAGCCGGGAGCGGCGAGGTCGTCGGGCAGGCGGATGCGCCAGTAGCGGCGATCCTCGATGCGCGTGCGCTCGATGCGCGGCGCGCGTCCCACGGCGTAATGCGCCACGATCGCGCCGTCGCGGTCGCTGCGCAGCACCGCGATGCCGGCATCGCGATAGCGCGTCAGCGCGCGCTCGGCCGGATGCCTGAAGCGGTTGCGGTAACCCGCCTGCACGATCGCGTGGCGCGCTGCCACCGCCTCCAGGAACGGCGCGCTCGAGGAGCCGCCGCTGCCATGGTGGGGCGCGAGCATGAGGTCGGCCGCCAGCCCCGGCGCGCCGTGGCGCGCGAGCAGCGATCGCTCCTGGGCGGCCTCGATGTCGCCGGTGAGCAGCAGGCGTGCCGCGGGCGAGACGATGCGCAGCACGCAGCTCGAGGCGTTGGTGGGCGACTTCGCGCCCTGCGCGGGATGCGGCCCGGGATGCAGGAACTCGAAGTCGACCTCGCCCCAGCGCCAGCCGTGGCCGCTGCGGCAATCGTGGAAGGGGCGTCCGGCCTCGCGCAGCGGGTGCTCGGGCGGCAGCGAGCCGGCGATCCAGTCGATGCGCAGGTTGCGCAGCACGCTCGGCGCCCCTCCGGAGTGATCGGAATCCAGGTGCGAGACTACCAGCGCATCGAGCCGGTCGATGCCGCGCGCACGCAGCCACGGCACGATCACGCGCGCGCCGGCTTCCGAGTCTCCGCCGTAGAGCGGGCCGGTGTCGTAGAGCAGGCGCCGTTCGGGCGTCTCGACGAGCACGGCCATGCCCTGCCCGACGTCGAAGGCGGTGAGGCGGATCTCGCCGGCGGCCGGCAACCGGTCGCCGGGCGCCAGCAGCGGCAGCAGGCCGGCGAAGGCCATGCGCCGTGCCGGCAGCGGCACCGGCCACAGCAGCAGCGCGATGGCGGCTGCGGCCATCGCCAGCGCGCCGGCGCCGGGCTGGGCCAGCACGACGGTCGCCAGCGGCGCTGCCGCCAGCGGCTCCAGCACGTCGAGCATCAGGCCGGTGACCCAGGCCGCCAGCGACAGCAGGACGCCGCCGGCCGCGGGCCACGCCGCCAGCAGTGCGCTCGCCAGCATCGCCAGCGGCGTGATCACGGCCGACACCAGCGGGATCGCGACCGCGTTGGCGAGCGGACCGACGAGCGAGAAGCTCGAGAAGAACAGCGCCCCCAGCGGCAGCAGCGCCAGCGTGGCCGCCCATTGCGTGCCCGCCGCCTCGCGCAGCACGGCGGCTGCGCGCAGGCCCAGCGTGACGCGCGGGCCCGCCGCGGTGCGCAGACGCCCGCCCGACCCGTGCAACGTGATCGCCGCCACCGAGGCGAACGAGAGCCAGAACCCGGCGGCCAAAGGCGCCCAGGGATCGAGCAGCGTGACCACCGCCGCCGCCAGCGACAGCACGTACAGCATCGAGCGCGAGCGCGCGCCGAACAGCGCCAGCCCGGCGACCGCGAGCATCCAGCACGTGCGCTGGGCGGGAATGCCCCAGCCGGCCAGCCCCGAGTAGAGGAACGCCGTCGCGATGCCGGCCAGCCAGGCGAGGCGCCCGGCCGGCCAGCGCAGCAGCAGGCCGCTGCGCGCCACCGGCACCGTGTGCAGCAGGCGCCGCGCGAGCAGCACCGACAGGCCCGCGAGCATGGTGATGTGCAAGCCCGAGATGGACATCAAGTGGCCGATCGCGGTCTTGTTGAAGATCTCCCACCAGCGGGTCGAGATCGCCGCCTGGTCGCCCACCACCAGGGCCACCAGCACGCCTGCCGCGTCGGGGCGCGACTCGCGCAGCGCCGACTGCATTGCCTCGCGCAGTCGCGCACGCGCCGCCTCGAACGCGACGCCGAGGCTCCAGGCATGCGAACCGAGCCGCTCGTTGGGCGCGGCCGCGCCGCGTGATGCACGCACGTAGCCGTTGGCGGCGATGCCCTCTTCGAGCGCGCGCAGCTCGGCGTCGAACACGCCGGGGTTATGCAGCGCGTGCGGCCGCTTGAGCCGTACGTTCAGCCGCCAGCGCTCGCCGGGGCGCGGCGTGCCGGCCTCGCCGCGGGCCGGCCGCTCATCGGCCGTTGCACGAGCGGCATCCGCCCCATCGGTCGTCGCACCGCCGGCCGTTGCTCCGCTGGTCCTTGCCCTGCCGAAGGTCGACCAGCTCAGGCGCACGCGACGGCCGTCGGGGCAGCCGTCAACCTGCGGCAGGCAGCGCTCGATGTCGAACGCGAAGCGCGTGCCGTAGTCGGCCGCGATCGGCATCGAGGCGACGCGGCCCTCCACGACGAAGTCGCGGCCTTCCTGCGCGGCATCGAGGCGCTCGGACAGGCCGCGCTCGGCTGCCAGCAGCGTCCAGCCGGTCGCCGCCACCCCTACGGCGAGCAGGCGCCAGGCGTGGCGGCGAGCACCGCCGGCGCCAGCGATGCCGACGGCCAGCCCGAGCAGGCCGACAAGCAACAGGACCAGCGCAACCGGCCGCCCCGGCAGCGCCGGCAAGCGGTGCACGAGCAGGGCGGCTGCCACGACCGGCACCGGCAGCGGCACTGCCCGCAGCAGCGCAGCGAGCCATGACATCGGGCCATGCTAGGCGCGGCCCGGCGCTTGCGCGATCGACCGTACGGACGAGCCGAACGAACGAGCCTAAGCAATTCTTGCTACCAAGAATAATTCGCATTACCATTGAGGCCGACGTGGTCGAGCACCCCATCGTTCATCGTGCTCGTCGGCCACGCATTCCGGTCATGTTTTTCCGGCCGCCCTTCCCACCGGATTTCCCCTTGTCGTCCGCCAGGCCTTTTCCCGTCGTCGCCGTCGAGCCGGTTTCCCCGGCGTTGCGCCGCATCGTGGCGGTGGCGATGGTCGCCCTGCATTTCGGAGTCATCTGGGCCCTGCTCCAGATCGCGCCGGTGCGCCAGGCGGTGGGCGAGGTGATGCCGATCCTGGTCGAGCTGGTCGCTCCGCCGGCGCCCCCGCAACCCGAAGTCGCGCCGCCGCCGCCGCCCAAACCCGTGCAGGCGCCGCCGCCACCCCGGCACGTCGTCACGGTCAAGCCCAAGCCGGTCCCGGTCCAGCAGCCGGTGTTCGTCGCTCCACCTCCGCCGCCCGAACCGGTTCCCGTCGCCGAGCCCGAGCCCAGCCCGGCGCCGCCGCAGGCCCCGGCACAGCCGGCGGTCGCGGCCGGACCACTGTCCCCGCCGGCTCCGCCTCCAGCGCCGCCGGCACCGAAGACGGTATCGATCAGTGCGGTGTCGTACCTGACGCCCCCGGTGCTGCACTACCCGAACATCTCGCGCCGGATGGGAGAAGCCGGGCGCGTGCACGTGCGCGTGCTGGTGGACACGCAGGGACTGCCGCGCGAGACGGTGGTGGTGCGTTCCTCCGGCTATGCGCGCCTGGACGAGTCCGCGCTGGCCACCGTGCGGGCGACCCGCTTCAAACCGTACACCGAGAACGGCGTGGCCCGCCCGTTCTGGGTGGTGATGCCGCTGATTTTCGAAATGGAGAGCTGAGATCGTGCAGGAACCCCAAACCACGCTGGGATTGGCCCACTTCCTCGCGCAGACCGACGCGGTCGGCCGGACCTTGCTGGTGATTCTGCTGGCCATGTCGGTGATCTCGTGGGTGCTGATCGCCGTCAAGGGACTGTCGCAGATGATCCGCGCGCGCCGCAGCGAGCAGTTCCTGCGCCTGTTCTGGAACGCACGCTCGCTCGACGAGGTGAACGCCGAGATCATGGCGCACGGCGTGCGCGATCCGTTCGCGCATCTCACCGCGCACGCGATGAACGCGCAGGCACACCACGCTCGCTACGGCGCGGCCAAGCTCTCCGAGGCGGGCACCGCCCAGGACTTCGTCACCCGCACCATCAAGAAGGTGCTCGACGAGGAGAACACCCGCCTGGAGAACGGCCTCACCACGCTGGCCACGATCGGCGCGACGGCTCCCTTCGTGGGCCTGTTCGGCACGGTATGGGGCGTCTACCACGCGCTGGTGGCGATCGGCCTTTCCGGCGCCGGCACGCTCGACAAGGTGGCCGGCCCGGTCGGCGAGGCGCTCATCATGACCGCGATCGGACTGGGCGTGGCGGTGCCTGCGGTGGTCGCCTACAACGCGATCGCCCGCAGCAACCGCGTGCTCAACGGCAAGCTCGACGGCTTCGCCTTCGAGCTGCTCACCTTCCTCTCGATGGGCCAGGCGCTGCACGCCGGCCAGCACGAGCCGCAGGAGGCCGTGCGGCCGCTGCGCCCCATCGTGGCCCAGCAGGCCTGAGGGAGCGGCAGCCATGGCCTTCGCCTCCTTCGACCGCAATAGCGGCTCGACGCCGATGTCCGACATCAACATGGTGCCGCTCATCGACGTGATGCTGGTGATGCTGGTGATCTTCATCGTCACGGCGCCGCTGCTCACGCATGCGGTGAAGATCGATCTGCCGAAAGCCGATTCGTACGTCAACCAGCTCAAGCCCGAGAAGATCGATTTCGCCATCGACGCGGCCGGCACCCGTTTCTGGAACGGCGAGCCGGTCAGCCGCGAGGAGGCCGCACAGCGCTTCCTTGTGCGCGGCAAGCAGGAGCCGCAGCCCGAGATCCATCTGCGGGCCGACCAGTCGGTGGCCTATCGCTACGTGGCCGAGACGCTGGCCGACGCCTCCAAGGCGGGGCTGGGCAAGATCGGCTTCGTCAGCGAGCCCGAGAGGCACTGACCGGCACGTCGCCGCGCGCGAGCAAGGCAGGCAGGCGCGGCATCACCCGGCAGGCGTTGGCCGCGGTGCGCGCCACGACGGCCCCGAGCGGCTCGCCGCGCAATTCGGCGAACGCGCGGGCGATGCGCACGAGCTGCGCCGGCTCGTTGCGGCCGCGCGCGATCCACTCGGGCGGGATGTCCGGCGCATCGGTCTCGAGCACGTGGGCATGCTCGGGAAGCCCGCGTGCCAGGCCGCGGATGCGCAGCGCACGATCGTAGGTCATCGCGCCGCCGAAGCCCAGCACGATGCCCAGGTCGAGGAAGTGACCGGCCTGCTGCGCGCTGCCGTTGAAGGCATGCGCGATGCCGCCGGGCGGAGGCGTGCGCCGCAGGTGCTTGAGCACCGTGTCCTGCGCGCGGCGCACGTGCATCAGCACCGGCAGGCCGAATTCGCGCGCCATCGCCAGCTGCGCGGCGAAGAAGCGCTCCTGGCGCGCGCGGTCGCCGCCCGGCTCGAAGAAGTCGAGCCCGATCTCGCCGATCGCCAGCAGCGCGGGATCGTCCAGCGCATGCTCGAGGGCCGCGCGCAGGCGCGCCAGATCGCCCTCCTCCGCGCGATCGACGTACAGCGGATGGATGCCCAGTGCATAGCCGATGTGGGGATAGGCAGCCGCAAGCGCACGCACGGCATCGAATCCGCCGGCATCGACCGCCGGCAAGACGATCGCCGCGACCCCGGCATCCCAGGCGCGCGCGATGACGTCCTCGCGGTCGGCATCGAACTCGCGGGCATCGAGATGGCAGTGCGTATCGATCAGCATCGCAGCGCCGGCTCGCATTGCCGGGGTTGCTGCGGCGATAGCGCCTGGCGCGGCTGCTCGCCTTCCCCGGACAGCATCGGCGGGCGGCGCTGCGCCCATGGGCGCGCCCGCTCGAGCTGACCGCCCAGGCGCAGCAGCGTCGCCTCGTCGCCGAAGCGCGCCACGAACTGCATGCCGATCGGCAGCCCGGCGGCGCTCCAGTGCAGCGGCACCGACATCGCCGGCTGGCCGGTGACGTTGAACAGCGCCGTGTACGGCATGTAGGAGAAGGTGCGGTCGGCGATCAGGCGCACCATGCCGGCGCGGCGCAGCAGCCAGCCCGCGCCGAGCCGGTTGAGCACTCGCAGCACGGCCCGTTCGACCGCGCTCGGCTGCAGCGCGCCGATCGGGATCGGCGGCTGCGCCAGCGTGGGCGTCAGCAGCACGTCGTGGTGCTCGAAGAACGTGCCCACGCCGCGCGCGGTCAGCTGCAGCAGGTTGGAGGCATGCGCGTACGAAGAGGCCGGCATGGCGCGACCGAGCAGGCCCAGCGCGTAGGTGGCCGCCTCGAAATCGGCCGGGCTGAGCCGACGCTGCGCCAGCTGCGCCGCCCATTCGATCGCGATGCGCGTCTCGGCGGCCAGGATGGCGATGAAGGCCATGGTGCACGCATCGCCGTCCAGCGGCGGCGCGGCCTCGACCAGCTCGTGGCCGAGCTCGCCGAGCAGCGTCACGGTGCGCATGAGCCCTTCCCGGCACTCCTCGTGCACCGGCGCATCCGCCGGCCCGAACAGCGGGCGGGCGGTGAACGCGATGCGCAGGCGGCCCGGCGGCTCGGCGACCTCCTGCAGGAAGCTGCGCTCCGGGCGCGGCGATGCGTAGGGCGCGCCGACGTCCTCGCCGGCGATCGCATCGAGCACCGCTGCGCTGTCGCGCACCGAGCGCGTCAGCACGTGTTCGCTGACGAAACCGCGCCACAGCTCGCCGAAATCGGGGCCGGTCGGCGTGCGCCCGCGGCTCACCTTCAGGCCGAACAGCCCGCAGCAGGAAGCGGGGATGCGGATCGATCCGCCGCCATCCCCGCCGGTGGCGATGGGCACCATGCCGGCAGCCACGGCGGCCGCCGAGCCGCCGCTGGAGCCGCCCGGCGAGCGCGACGGATCCCAGGGGTTGCGCGTCGGCCCGAAGGTCTCGGGCTCGGTGTACGGCATGAGGCCGAACTCGGGGGTGTTGGTCTTGCCCAGGGGCAGCATGCCCGCCCGGCACAGGCGCCGCACCAGCTCGCTGTCGTGCGACCAGCGGATGCGACGCATCAGCCGGTTGCCGCAGCCGGTGGGCACCCCGGCCACGGTCGAGAGCAGGTCCTTGAGCAGCACCGGCACGCCGCACAACGGGCCGGCCGGCGGCGCCACGGCGGCGCTGCGCGCATGCTCGAACATCGGCACGATCACGGCGTTGAGCGCCGGGTTGCGCGCCTTGATCCGCTCGATCGCGGCCTCGACCAGCTCGCCCTGGCTCAGCTCGCCCGCGCGGACCAGCGCAGCCAGACCGAGTCCGTCGTACTGCTCGTATTCCTCGAAGTGAGCCATCGTCGGATCATTTTCGCGCGAATCGGCGTCGCGCGGATCGGTGCCGCGCGAGACGGGGGGCGGCGCCGGGCGCGCCGGCCGGGGCCGGGCTCCTCGCCCCTCGCAGAACGTGCGAAGGAATCGCGGCGGGCGGCCGGATTCCCTCGCTCAGTCGATGGCCTTCGCTCAGTCGATGGTCGCGCCGCTGCGCTTGATGATCGGGGTCATCACCGCGAGCTCGCGCTGCATGAACTGCTTCAGGTCTTCGGGCGAGCCGCCGATCGGCTCCATGTACTGCGCGTGCAGCTTCTCGCGGACCTCGGGCAGGGCGAGCACGGCATTGATCTCGCGGTTCATGCGCTCGACGATCGGCGTCGGCGTGGAGGCCGGCGCCATGAAGGCCATCCAGGCGACGTTCTCGATCTCCGGCAGACCCGCCTCCTTCATCGTGGGAACGTCGGGCATGAGCGCGCTACGCTTGCCGGTGGAGACGGCCAGCGCACGCAGCTTGCCGGCCTTCACCTGCGGCATCACGGCCACCGCGGGCACGCAGGCGAACTGGACGTCGCCCTGGAGGATGGACAGGATGGCCTGCGGCGAGGACGGATACGGGATGTGGACCGCATAGGTGCCGGTCTTGGCCTTGAGCAGCTCGATGCCGAGCTGCGACAGGCTGCCCACGCCGGTGGAGGAGAAGTTGAACTTGCCCGGGTTGGCCTTCATCGCGGCCACCAGGTCCTTGAGCGAGTGGATGCCGGAATCCGCGCGCACCGCGCACACGTTGGCCTGGCCGCCGCCGAGCACCACCGGCCGCAGCTCGGTGAACGGATCGTACGGGAGGCTCTTGTACATCACCGTGTTGTAGACCAGCGGGCCGTTGGTGCTCACCAGGAAGGTGTAGCCGTCGCCGGCCGCCTTGGCGACCATGCCGGTGCCGAGGTTGCCGCCGGCGCCGGCGCGGTTCTCGACCACGACCGGCTGGCCCAGGCGTTGCTGCAGGCGATCGCCGACGATGCGCGCGAACACGTCGGGCGAGGATCCCGCCGCATAGGGGACGACGACCTTGATCGGACGCGCCGGCCATGCGGCCTCGGCCTGCTGGGCATGTGCGCCCGCGCTCGCCGCCGCCACCACCGCCAGTGCCATGCCCGCCTTGGCCAGCGCGCTCCACCCGGAAAGCAGAGTCTTCTTCATGTTCGCCCGATGCCTCCGAAAAGCCCGATGCTATCAAAGGCTGCCGCCTCGAAGGCGCCGCCGCGGCAAGGCCGTATCAGCCGCCCGCCTCGGGCTCCAGGCGGCCGTCGCGCAAGCGCAGCACCCGATCGGCGCGCGAAGCCAGGTCGGGGTCATGGGTAACGATGACGAAGGCCACGCCGAGCTCGCGCGACAGCGCGGCCATCAGCTCGTGCACCTGGTGCGCCGTGGCGCGATCGAGGTTGCCGGTCGGCTCGTCGGCCAGCACGCAGCGCGGCTGGGTGACCATCGCGCGCGCCATCGCCACTCGCTGGCGCTCGCCGCCCGAGAGCTCGCCCGGCGCGTGCTCGAGGCGCGCGCCGAGGCCGACCCGCTGCAGCATGCGCGCGGCCTGCGCGCGCGCCTCGGCTGCCGGCAGGCGGCGGATGCGCAGGGGCATCGAGACGTTGTCGAGCGCGCTGAACTCCGACAGCAGGTGGTGGAACTGGTAGACGAAGCCGAGCAGGCGGTTGCGCCGCATGCCGAGCTCGGCCTGCGACAGCCCGGCGATGGGCCGGCCGAGCCACGTCACGTCGCCGGCGCTCGCCTCGTCCAGGCCGCCGAGCAGGTGCAGCAGCGTGCTCTTGCCGGAGCCGGACACGCCGACGATCGCGACGCGCTCGCCGGCATGGATGTCGATGTCCACCCCGTGCAGCACCGGCACCGCGAGCGCGCCGCTGCCGTAGGTCTTGCGCAGCGCGCGCGCCGACACCACTGTGACGTCGGCGCCGCCCTGCGCCGCGGCGCCGGCCGCCGCGGCCTCGGACACGTCGGGCTTCACGGGTACGTCGGGCTTCATTCGTAGCGCAGCGCTTCGGCCGGGCGTACGCGCGAGGCGCGCCAGCTCGGGTACAGCGTGGAGCCGAGAGCCAGCACGCAGGCCGTCACGCCGATGGACAGCACGTCGTGCCAGCGCAGGTCGCTGGGCAGGTAGTCGATGAAATAGATGCCCTTGGGCAGCACCTGGAAGCCGAACACCGACTCGAGCCAGCCGGTCACCGGCCCGATGTTCAGGGCGAGCAGCACGCCGAAGAGCACGCCCAGCAGCATGCCGAGCAGGCCCACCGAGGCGCCCTGCACGACGAAGATGCGCATGATGCTCGCGGGCGGCGCGCCGAGCGTGCGCAGGATGGCGATGTCGGGCCGCTTGTCGGTGACGGTCATCACCAGCATCGAGACCAGGTTGAAGGCGGCCACCGCCATGATGAGCGTGAGGATGATGAACATCATCCGCTTCTCGATCTGCACCGCGGCGAACCAGTTGCGGTTCTCCGAGGACCAGTCGCGCACCAGGAAGTCGCCGTCGAGCGAGCGCACCAGCTCGCCGGCGATCTGCGGCGCCGCCAGCATGTCGCTGGTCTTCAGGCGCACGCCGCTGACGCCCTCGACGCGGAACAGCTTCGCGGCGTCCTCGATGTTCATCAGCAGCAGGCTCGAGTCGTACTCGTAGTGCCCGGCCCTGAACACGGCGACCACGGTGAGCTGGCGCAGCCGCGGCACCACCCCGGCCGGCGTGGTCGTGCCCTGGGGCGCCACGAGCGTGATCTTCGAGCCGACGTCGAGCAGCAGCTGGTCGGCCAGCTCGGCGCCCACGGCCACGCCGAACTCGCCCGGGCGCAGGTCGGCCAGCCGCCCGCGCGGCATGTCGCGCACGAAGTCCGACACCTCCGGCTCGAGCGCCGGATCGACGCCGCGCACCAGCACGCCGCGCACGCTCTCGCCGTGCGTGAGCATCGCCTGGCCGGACACGTACGGGGCACCGGCCACGACGCGCGGGTTGCGCTTGGCCTGCGCGAGCACCGAGCGCCAGTCGGTCATCGGCGTATGGCCGGCGAGGATCTCGATGTGCGCGAGCACCGACAGCATGCGGTCGCGCACTTCCTTCTGGAAGCCGTTCATCACCGAGAGCACGGTGATGAGCGCGGCCACGCCCAGCGCGATCCCGGCCACCGACAGGGCGGAGATGAACGAGATGAAACCGTTGCGCCGGTCGGCGCGTCGACGGGCGCGCGTATAGCGCAGGCCGATGAAGAGTTCGTATGGGAGTTGCATCGGGACGCCGGCAGTTTGCCATAGAATCCCGCGGTGACCATCACGATCCTGTGCGCCGGCGCGCTGGCTCGCCCCGGCACCGACGCCGATGCCGGGTCGACCTCTACGATGCAGGCCCCGCTGCCGCCCGAGATCTCCGACGGGACGGTTGCCCGCACCCTCCTTCGCGCCCGCGTCGTGAGCCGCACGCGCCAGCCGGGCCTGGTGCCCGAGGAGCTGCCCGAGGAAGCCTGGCTGCGCGCACGCTTCGGCCTCGAGGGCGCGGTCGCCGCCTGCGCGCTGCCGCCCGGCGACCCGCACGCTCCCGACGTGCTGGTGCGCCCGGTGCATCTGCACCTCGGCCTCGATCACCTGGTGCTCGCGCCGCCGGCCGCCGTCGCGCTCGCGCGTGCCGAAGCCGATGCGCTGGCAGCGCGCGCCAACGAGCTCATCGGCGAAGACGGGCTCGCGCTGCGCGTCGTGCAGCCCGATGCCTGGCGCCTCGAGGCGCCCTCGCCCGCCGCGCAGGCGGACCTCGCGGCGATCGCCGCGCTGCTCGCGCGCAGCGCGCGCATGGCGAGCGGGCGCAGCATCGACGTCTACGAGCCGCAGGGCGAGGCGGCGCGGCGCTGGCGCCAGCTGAACAACCTGGTCCAGATGGGCTGGTTCGAGCACGCCGTCAACCTCGCCCGCGAAGCCGAGGGGCGGCTGCCCGTCAGCGGCCTGTGGCTCGAAGGCGGCGTGCGCAGCGTCGCGCGGCGGCCGTTCGCCGACGTGCGCGCCACCGATCCCGCCGTCGCCGGGCTCGCCCTGCGCGCCGGCGTCCCGTCGCGGCTGATCGCCGCCGGGGACGAAGCCGCGATGGACCCCTCGGCATGGATCGAAGCAGCCGGGCCGTCGCGCGGCGAGGCAGTGCTGCTCGCCCCGGGCTTCTGGCAGCAGGCCGTCGGCGAGGGCGACCCGGCCGCCTGGACGCAGGCCTGGCAACGCTTCGAGCGCTGGTTCGCGGCGCTCGCGCATGCCCGGCCGGCGATCGCCGAGGACAGCCTGCACTGGGTGCTGACGGGCGAGCGCAGCACCGTGGTGCTGGCCAGCACGCGCGGCGATCGCTTCAGGCCGTGGCGCCGCGTGCAGCTGGCCACGCTGGTGCGCGACGCCGCGCGGGACGCCTCGGCATGATCACTACCCGCCCGGTGCCGCCGGCCGCGCTGCAGCGGCTGCTCGAAGCGGGCGTGGCGCCGGTGCTGGCGCGCCTGCTGGCCGCACGCGGCATCGCGGACTCGGCGGCGCTCTCGCGCGACATGGGCCGGCTCGCCCCGCCCGATGCGATGAAAGGCCTCGCCCTGGCCGCGCGGCTGCTGGCCGATGCGATCGAGCGCGGCGAGCGGCTGTGCATCGTGGCCGACTACGACTGCGACGGCGCCACCGCCTGCGCCGTGGCGATGCGCGGCCTGCATGCCCTCGGCGCGGCGCCGGGCCAGGTCGACTACCTGGTGCCCAACCGCTTCGAGCACGGCTACGGGCTCACGCCGCCGGTGGTCGCGCTGGCCGCGCGCCACCCGCGGCTCGGGCGCCCCGACTGGCTGCTCACCGTGGACAGCGGCATCGCCAGCCTCGAAGGCGTGGCCGCGGCGCGCGCCGCCGGCATGCGCGTCATCGTCACCGACCACCACCTGCCGGCCCAGGCGCTGCCGCAGGCCGATGCCATCGTCGATCCCAACCAGCCGGGCTGCGGCTTTCCGAGCAAGCACCTGGCCGGGGTCGGCGTCATGTTCTACCTGCTGCTGGCGCTGCGCGCCGAGTGGCGCCGGCGCGACCCGGGCGCCGCGGCCGCGCGCGCGCCGCTGCAGCGGCTGCTCGACCTGGTGGCGCTGGGCACGATCGCCGACCTGGTGCCGCTGGACGCCAACAACCGCCTGCTGGTGACCGCCGGGCTGCAGCGCATCCGCGCCGGCGCCGCCTGCGCCGGCGTGCGCGCGCTGCTGCGCGTGGCCGGCCGCGAGGAACGGCGCGCCGGCAGTGCCGATCTCGGCTTCGCGCTCGGCCCGCGCATCAACGCCGCGGGCCGCCTGGCCGACATCTCGGTGGGCATCGAGTGCCTGCTCAGCGACGATGAGGCGCGCGCCGCCGAGCTGGCCGGCGCGCTCGACGCGATCAACCGCGAACGCCGCGACCTCGAGCGCGACATGCGCGAGGAGGCGCTGGCCGCGCTCGAGGCCCTGCCCGAGCCGGCCGCCGCGCGCTGCTCGGTGGTGCTGCATCGCGAGGGCTGGCACGAAGGGCTCATCGGCCTGATCGCCGGCCGCATCAAGGACCGCCTGCACCGCCCGACCTTCGCGCTCGCCACGGCCGCCGGCGACGCGGCTCAGCTGCGCGGCTCGGGCCGCTCGATCCCCGGCGTGCACCTGCGCGACGTGCTCGATCTGGTGGACAAGCGCGCGCCGGGGCTGCTGCTGCGCTTCGGCGGCCACGCCATGGCCGCCGGCCTGACCCTGCACGCGGCCCGGCTGGCCGAGTTCGAGGCGCGGCTCGAGGAAGCGGTCGCGGCATTCGCCGATCCCTCGTGCTTCGCCCCCACGCTGATGACCGACGGTGCGCTGGCGCCCGGCGAGATCGACCTGGCGCTGGTCGATGCCCTCGAAGCCGAGGTGTGGGGCCAGGGGTTCGCCCCGCCGCTGTTCAGCGGCGAGTTCACGGTGCTGCGCCAGTCGGTGCTCGCCGGACGACACCTGAAGGTGGAGCTGCGCGCCGGCACCGCGGCCGCCGGCGGCGCTGCGAACGGCGCTGCCCCCATTGCCGCCGCCGGCGCCACGGCCGCCGCCGCGCAGCGGCTCGGCGCCATCGCCTTCGGCCGCACCGAGCCGCTGCCCTCGCCGGCGCGCCTGGCCTACCGGCTGATGCGCGACGAGTGGCAGGGGCTGGCCAGCGTGCGCCTGGTGATCGAGGCCGCGGAAGCCGCCTCACCCGTATAATTTCAGGTTTGCCTCTTGCGAACGGACACCATGGAAGCCGAGCGCCTCAACCAGCTCGAATCGCTCATCGACGACCTGCGCAAGCGCGCGGCCGAGCTTCGGGGGTATCTTTGACTACGACGCGAAGAAGACCCGCCTCGAAGTGATCAACCGGGAGCTCGAGACTCCCGACATCTGGAACGACGCCAAGCACGCCCAAGAGCTCGGCCGCGAGAAGAAGAGCCTCGACGACGTGGTCGGGCGCCTCGCCGGCATCGAGCAGGCGCTGCAGGACGCCGCCGAGCTGTTCGCCATGGCATCGGCCGAGGGCGACGACGCCACGCTGGCGGCGGTCGAGACCGATGCGCAGGCGGTGGAGGCGCGCGTGGCCGACCTCGAGTTCCGGCGCATGTTCTCCAACCCCGCCGACCCGAATCCCTGCTTCATCGAGATCCAGGCCGGCGCCGGGGGCACCGAGGCCCAGGACTGGGCCGCCATGCTGCTGCGCCAGTATCTGCGCTACTGCGAACGCAAGGGCTTCGCCACCGAGCTGCTCGAGGAGTCGCCCGGCGACGTCGCCGGCATCAAGGGGGCGACCATCCGCGTCGACGGCGACTACGCCTACGGCTACCTGCGCACCGAGACCGGCATCCACCGCCTCGTGCGCAAGTCGCCCTTCGACTCCGGCGGCGGGCGGCACACCTCGTTCGCCTCGGTCTACGTCTATCCCAAGGTCGACGACTCGATCGAGGTCGAGATCAACCCCGCCGACCTGCGCATCGACGTCTACCGCGCCTCGGGCGCGGGCGGCCAGCACGTGAACAAGACCGAATCGGCGGTGCGCATCACCCACCTGCCGACCAACATCGTCGTGCAGTGCCAGAACGACCGCTCGCAGCACCGCAACCGCGACGAGGCGATGAGCATGCTCAAGGCGCGGCTGTACGAGCTCGAGCTGCGCAAGCGCCAGGCCGAGCAGGACAAGGTCGAGGCCGGCAAGACCGACATCGGCTGGGGCCACCAGATCCGCTCGTACGTGCTCGACCAGTCGCGCATCAAGGATCTGCGCACGAGCGTCGAGACCAGCAATACGCGCTCCGTGCTCGACGGCGACCTCGACGAGTTCATCAGCGCAAGCCTCAAGCAGGGAGTCTGATCCGTGAGCGCAAGCCGAGACAGCAGCGAGGCCGCCGGCGCGGCGGGTACCGGCGCGGGTGACGCGCCCGGCGACCGTCACGCCGATGCCCCCGCGCACGACGAGAACGCGATCGTCGCCGAGCGGCGCGCCAAGCTGGCGCGCCTGCGCGAGCAGGGCGTGGCCTTTCCCAACGACTTCGTGCCCGCGCACCGCGCCGCCGCGCTCGCGCAGCACTACGGCTTCAAGACCCGCGAGCAGCTCGAGGCCGAGCACGTCGAGGTGTCGCTGGCCGGGCGCATCGTGCTCAAGCGCGTGCAGGGCAAGGCCAGCTTCGCCACCCTGCAGGACGCCAGCGGGCGCATCCAGCTCTACCTGAACGACCAGGGCATCGGCGCCGAGGCCCACGCCGCCTTCAAGCACTGGGACCTCGGCGACATCGTCGGCTGCCAGGGCGTGCTGTTCAAGACCATGCGCGGCGAGCTGACGGTGAACTGCACCGCCATCCGCCTGCTCACCAAGTCGCTGCGCCCCCTGCCCGACAAGTTCCACGGCATCGCCGACCAGGAGCTGCGCTACCGGCAGCGCTACGTCGACCTCATCGCCACCGGCGAGAGCCGCGACACCTTCGTGGCGCGCAGCCGGACCGTCGCCGCCATCCGCCGCTTCATGGACTCGCACGGCTTCCTCGAGGTCGAGACGCCGATGCTGCATCCGATTCCCGGCGGCGCCGCCGCTCGCCCGTTCGTCACGCACCACAACGCGCTCGACCAGCGCATGTTCCTGCGCGTGGCGCCCGAGCTGTACCTCAAGCGCCTGATCGTCGGCGGCTTCGAGCGCGTCTACGAGATCAACCGCAACTTCCGCAACGAGGGCATCAGCCCGCGGCACAACCCCGAGTTCACCATGCTCGAGTTCTATGCCGCCTACACCGACTACCGCTGGCTGATGGACTTCACCGAGGAGGTCCTGCGCGACGCGGCGCTGGCGGCCACCGGCTCGACCACGGTCAGCTACCAGGGCCGGCCGATCGACCTCGGACGCGCCTTCGAGCGCCTGTCCATCACCGGCGCGATCGCGCGCCACGCGCCGCGCTACACCCCCGCGCAGCTCGCCGACGCCGCCTTCCTGCGCGCCGAGCTGGGCAGGCTCGGCGCCGACATCGACGGGCCTCAGCTGGCCGGCGCGGCGCTCGGGGCGCTGCAGCTCGCCCTGTTCGAGGAAGTCGCCGAAGACAAGCTGTGGGACCCCACCTTCATCGTCGACTACCCCGTCGAGGTCTCCCCGCTGGCACGCGGCTCCGATGCCCGCCCCGGCATCACCGAGCGCTTCGAGCTGTTCATCACCGGGCGCGAGATCGCCAACGGCTTCTCCGAGCTCAACGACCCGGAAGACCAGGCCGCGCGGTTCCGCCGCCAGGTCGAGGCCAAGGACGCGGGCGACGACGAGGCGATGTACTACGACGCCGACTACATCCGCGCCCTCGAGTACGGCATGCCGCCCACCGGCGGCTGCGGCATCGGCATCGACCGGCTGGTGATGCTGCTCACCGACAGCGCGAGCATCCGCGACGTCGTGCTGTTCCCCGCGCTCAAGCGCGAGGACTGACCCCCTCCCCGCAGCGCCCCGGCCACGGGCTCGAGCACAGGGCGTTGCGGCCCCCAGCGAGTCCCGGCGCCATGTCCCGTTCCGTCGGCGCCGCGATCACGGCGCTCGGGGTCACCCAGATCATCGGCTGGGGCACCACCCATTACATGCCCGCGATCCTCTCCGGGCCGATCGCCGCCGGCCTCGGGCTGAGCCCCACCACGGTGCTCGGCGGCTTCTCCTGGGGCCTGCTGGTCGCCGCGGCCAGCGCGCGCACCAGCGGCCGGCTGATGGATCGCCACGGGGCGCGCCGCGTGATGACCGCCGCCTCGATCATCGCCGCGCTCGGCCTGCTCGTGCTCGCCCTCGCCCGGGGATGGCCGGCGCTGTTCCTCGCCTGGACGCTGATCGGTCTGGCGATGCGCTCCATCCTGTACGACGGCGCATTCGCCGCGCTCACCGTGCTGGCCGGCGGACGCGCCCGCCGCGCGATCTCGCTGCTGACGCTGTTCGGAGGCTTCGCCTCGACCGTGTTCTGGCCGATCGGCGCCTGGCTCGACGCATGGCTGGGCTGGCGCGGGGCGCTGGCGGTCTACGCGGCGCTCAACCTCGTGCCGTGCGCGCTGCTGCATGCGCTCTTTGCCGGCGGCGCGCGCGACCGGCCCGCCGGCGAGCCGGGCGACGGCGAGGCGCAGGCGGGCCTCGGCCTGCCGCCGGCGACGGCGGCCACGGCGCTGCGCCTGGCCGCCCTGGGCTTCACGCTGCACGCCTTCGTGGCCTCGGCGGTGTCGGCGCACCTGGTGATGCTGCTGGGCAGCTTCGGCTTCGGCGCCGCGGTGGTGGTCGGCGCCGCCTCCCTCATGGGCGCGGCGCAGGTGGTCGCGCGCATCGCCGAGATGTCGCTGCAGAGCCGCTACAGCGAAACCACCATCGCCGTCCCCTCGACGGCGCTCCTGCCGGCGGCCTTCGCCGCGGCGCTCCTCCTGCCCGCCACGCCGTGGGCGGCGGCGCTGTTCGTCGCCCTCTACGGATGCGCCAACGGGCTGCTCACCATCGTGCGCGGCTCGCTGACCCTGGCCGTGTTCGGACGCCGCGGCTACGCCGAGCTGCTGGGGCGCATCGCCGCGCCCGCCCTGCTCGTCGCCGCTGCGGCACCGGTACTGTTCTCGGCGCTGGTGCAGGCGCTGGGCCCGCGCGCCGGCCTGGTGCTGCTGGCGGCCTTCTCGCTCGGGGCCCTGGCCGCGATCGCCTCGCTGGTGCGCCTGGCCCACCGTCAGGCGCCGGCGCCCGCACCGGGCGCCGGCCGCGGCGGACCGCCGTGAACGCCGGCCCGCCTCTGCTGCGCCCCTACTTCTTCTCGAACGGCGTCGGACGGGGGGTCGCGTCGGTCGACGGCGGCAGCATGGGCAGGGTGAAGCTGGGCTGGTCGCCGGTGAGGGTCTTGAGGAAGGCGACGATCTTCGCGTTCTCCTCGCGCGTGAACTTCTTGCCGAGCTGCAGCCTGCCCATCACGTCCACCGCCTCGGTCAGCGTGTTGGCTGCCCCGTCGTGGAAGTAGGGATAGGTGAGCTCGACGTTGCGCAGGGTCGGCACCTTGAAGTTGAAGCGGTCGGCGTCCTTGCCGGTGACCGCCGAGCGGCCCTCGGCCGGGCTGGAGGCCTTGTACGGCTCCACCAGGCCCATCTTCTGGAACGAGTTGCCGCCCACCGCCTCGCCGTTGTGGCAGGCCACGCAGCCGCTTTCCTTGAACAGCTTGTAGCCCGCCAGCTCGTCGGCGCTGAGCGCATCCGCCCTGCCCAGCAGCCACTGGTCGAAACGCGAGTTGGGCGTCACCAGGGTCTTCTCGAACTCGGCGATCGCGGCGGTGACCTCGCCGATCGTGATCTGCCCCTTGCCGAAGACCTGCCGGAACTCGCGCGCGTAGCCGGGGATGGACTGCAGCACGCCGATGGCGAGGGTATGGCTGAACGCCATCTCGCCGGGGTTGGCGATCGGGCCGCCCGCCTGCTCCTTGAGGTCGGCGGCTCGCCCGTCCCAGAACTGGGCGACGTTGAGGCTGGAGTTGAGCACCGTCGGCGCGTTGATCGGCCCCTGCTGCCACTTGTCGCCGATCGAGGTCGGGATGTTGTCCGTCCCGCCCATGGACAGGTTGTGGCAGGAATTACAGGAGATGAAGCCGGACTTGGACAGGCGCGGGTCGAAATACAGCTTCTTGCCGAGCTCGGCCATGCCGAGGTTGATGTTCTGCGGAGGACGGATGGGCTGGATCGGCTCGTCGCCGGCAACCTGGGCGACCGCCACGCCGCCGGCGGCGACGATCAGGGCGGTGGTGACCGAAAGAACGGATTTGCGCTTCATGATGGGCCTTTGCAGGTCGGGGAACTCCCTTCATCATGGCGCCGTCACCAAGGCGAATATTGATGACAATCAATGAGTTACAGAAATTTTTTCTATCGCAGCGATAACTTCTCCCTATCGGTGTGATGGGATTGCCGGCGCGCCAAACGCCTGCTTCCGGGCCAACGCGTCGAGCGGCCCTTCGGAGCCGGCGGATCCGCCCCCAAGCAGGGCGTGACGCGCCCCACTCTTCCTAGACCGAGAACGACTCCCCGCAGCCGCAGGTGCCCTTGACGTTGGGGTTGTTGAACTTGAACCCCTCGTTCAGGCCCTCGCGCACGAAATCGAGCTCGATGCCCTGGAGGTAGGGCAGGCTCTCGGGCGCGATGTAGACCTTGACGCCGTGGCTCTCGAACTCGAGATCATCGGCGTTGCGCACATCGGCGAACTCGAGCTGGTAGGACATGCCCGAGCAGCCCGAGGACTTCACCCCGACCCGCAGGCCGACCCCCTTGCCCCGGCGCTCGATGGCGCGCACCACGTGCTGCGCCGCGCGTTCGGTGAGATTCACTGCCATGCCGTTCTCCCGGGCGTCAGAGGGTGGTGATGCGGCCTTTCTCGATCTTGATCGGCTGCAGCGTGGAGGTCGGGAACTCGAGGGCGGCACGATGCTCCTTGAGCACCGAGATCTCCTTCGGATGAGCGCGCGACTCGCGCCCCTTCTGCTGCTCGACGAGATCGGCCAGGGTGACCGAGTCGAGATACTCGATCATGCGCTTGTTCAGGTTGGTCCACAGCTCGTGGGTCATGCACGGCCCACCCTCGCCCTGGCAGTCCTCGTTGCCGCCGCACTGGGTGGCATCGAGCGGCTCGTCCACCGCGAAGATCATGTCGGCCACGGTGATGTCCTTCATCGCCCGTGCCAGCGTATAGCCGCCGCCCGGCCCGCGGGTGCTCTCGACCAGCTCGTGCCGGCGCAGCTTGCCGAACAGCTGCTCGAGATAGGACAGGGAGATCTTCTGGCGCTGGCTGATTCCGGCCAGCGTTACCGGACCCTGGTGCTGGCGCATGGCCAGGTCGATCATGGCGGTTACCGCAAACCGTCCCTTGGTCGTCAGTCGCATGATGGCTCCGATGCAAAGGTTGAGTACCTGACTTCTAGGATCAAGTATAGTCCATTTCCGAGTGTTTTACTCGGCCATCGTCGCGAACCGCATCAGGCTTGGTTTCGAGTCTCGAAATCAGCTTTGCGGGAATGCTTCCGAAACAGAACGTGCGAAGGAATCGCCGGTGGCGGCCCGAGGCTGCGCCGGGAAGCGCAGCCGTACGGGCACACGGTGAACAACGCAGGCCCGGGGCCGGGCCTGCAGGGGGTGATCCCCCTGAGCTCAGGCGGCGGCCACCTGCGTGGCGCGACGCTTGGCCAGCTCGAGCAGCCCGTTGCAGGCGTCCTCGATGTAGTCGAGCGCCAGCTCGAAGCCCTGCACGTTGCCGTAGTACGGGTCGGGGATGGTGGCGCTCTCGTGCTCGGTGGCAAAGCGCATCAGCAGCTGCAGCTTGTGATGCGAGGACTTGGGCGCGAGCTGCTGCAGCTGGGCGAGGTTGTCCCAGTCCATCGCGAGGACCATGTCGAACTCCTCGAAATCCTTCTCCTTGACCCGCGAGGCGCGCACGTCGGCGATGTCGTAGCCGCGCTTGAGCGCGGCGGCCTGGGCGCGCCGGTCCGGGGCCTCGCCGAGGTGGAAGGCATGCGTGCCGGCCGAGCCGACCCGCACGACCTCGTCCAGGCCCGCCTGGCGCACCAGCTGCCGGAACACCCCCTCCGCCATCGGCGAGCGGCAGATGTTGCCCATGCACACGAAGAGCACACGGGTGTTCATCGCCAGCGAAACGGGTTCTCTTTTTGCCATGTCGATATCCGCCTGAGTCAGTAATGAATCATGTGAATTTGTTCTATCTGGAGCCGGTCCGCCGGATTTCGAGCCTGTCCTGCGCTGCCCTGCCGGGCGCGATCGGAACCACATTGCTTCCCCCGTCGGAGCCGAAGACCTGTTCCTTCAGCAGCGCGAGCTGGTCGCGCGCCTGCGCGGCCTTCTCGAACTCGAGATTCTTTGCGTGCTCGAGCATCTGCTTCTCGAGGCGCCGGATCTCCCGGGCGAGGCTTTTCTCGCTCATCGCGTCGTAGCGGGACTGCCGCTCGGCCGCCTTCAGCTCCTGGCGCGCCTGCTGCGGGTCGTAGACGCCGTCGATCAGCTCGCGCACCTGCTTGCTCACGCCGCGCGGCACGATGCCGCGCTCGCGGTTGAACGCGATCTGCTTGGCCCGCCGGCGCTCGGTCTCGCCGATCGCCCGCTGCATCGAGTCGGTGATGCGATCCGCGTACAGGATCGCGCCGCCGTTGAGGTTGCGCGCCGCGCGTCCGATGGTCTGGATCAGGCTGCGCTCGGAGCGCAGGAAGCCTTCCTTGTCCGCGTCGAGCACCGCCACCAGCGAGACTTCCGGCAGATCGAGCCCCTCGCGCAGCAGGTTGATGCCCACCAGCACGTCGAACACGCCCAGGCGCAAGTCGCGGATGATCTCGACCCTTTCCACGGTATCGATGTCGGCATGCAGGTATCTCACCTTCACGCCCTGGTCGGCGAGGAAATCCGTCAGGTCCTCGGCCATCCGCTTGGTCAGCGTGGTCACCAGCACCCGCTCGCGGCGCCCCACCCTCTCGTGGATCTCCGAGAGCAGGTCGTCGACCTGCGTCGAGGCCGGCCGCACGATCACCTCGGGGTCGACCAGCCCGGTCGGCCGCACCACCTGCTCGACCACCTGCCCGGAGCGACGCGCCTCGTAGTCGGCCGGCGTGGCCGACACGAAGATGCACTGGTGCACCTTGGCCTCGAACTCCTCGAACTTCAGCGGCCGGTTGTCCAGCGCCGAAGGCAGCCGGAAGCCGTACTCGACCAGCGTCTCCTTGCGCGAGCGGTCGCCGCGGTACATGCCGCCGAGCTGCCCGACGGTGACGTGGCTCTCGTCGATGATCATCAGCGCGTCGGGCGGCAGGTAGTCGACCAGCGTCGGCGGCGGCTCGCCCGGGCGCGCCCCCGAGAGATGGCGCGTGTAGTTCTCGATGCCCTTGCAGAAGCCGAGCTCCTGCAGCATCTCCATGTCGAAGCGCGTGCGCTGCTCGAGCCGCTGCGCCTCGAGCAGCTTGCCCTGCTCGTGGAAGAACGCCAGCCGCTCGGCCAGCTCCTCGCGGATCGTCTCGAGCGCGCGCATCACCGTGGCGCGCGGCGTCACGTAGTGCGACGAAGGGTAGACCGTGAAGCGGGGGATCTTCTGCTGCACCCGGCCGGTCAGCGGGTCGAACAGCTGGATGCTGTCCACCTCGTCGTCGAACAGCTCGATGCGCACCGCCAGCTCGGCATGCTCGGCCGGGAAGACGTCGATCGAATCGCCGCGCACGCGGAACGTGCCGCGCGCGAACTCGGCATCGTTGCGCTTGTACTGCATGGCCACCAGCCGCTGCAGCACCTCGCGCTGCGGCATCCGGTCCTTGGTGCGCAGCACCAGGATCATCTCGTGGTAGTCGCGAGGGTTGCCGATCCCGTAGATGCACGAGACCGTCCCCACGATCACCGTGTCGCGCCGCTCGAGCAGCGACTTGGTCGCCGACAGCCGCATCTGCTCGATGTGCTCGTTGATCGAGGAATCCTTCTCGATGTACAGGTCGCGCTGCGGGACGTAGGCCTCGGGCTGGTAGTAGTCGTAGTACGAGACGAAGTACTCGACCGCGTTGTTGGGGAAGAACTCGCGCATCTCCGAGTACAGCTGCGCGGCCAGCGTCTTGTTCGGCGCCAGCACCAGCGCCGGTCGCCCGAGCCGGGCGATCACGTTGGCCATGGTGTAGGTCTTGCCCGAGCCGGTGACCCCCAGCAGGGTCTGGTAGCTCAGCCCGTCGCGCACCCCCTCGACCAGGCGCTCGATCGCCTCCGGCTGATCACCGGCCGCAGGAAACGGCTGGTGCAGCTGGAACGGGCTGCCGGGGAAGGTGACGAACGCCGGGCGTTCGAGGGCGAGATCGGTCATTGGGCGGGGCGGTGGGCTCGGACCTGCGTGCTAAACTCGTCGGCGTCAAGAAAGAGAGCCTGCCCGGCCGGCATGCTGCATTGCACCAATCCCCGGAAGAAGGGGATCGGCAGATCACGAAACAGCCGACGGAATCCGAACAAGGCTTTCAAGTTCATGATCGATGGCCTTTTCGCTGGCCTTCGACCAAAAGTAAATTATCGCCAGCCGACCCCCAAAAATCCAGTGTTCTGCACGGGTTTTGTGCAGTGCATCTAATCCAGTCGCTGTAATCTCCCGTCGAATCAACCACTTGTCCGACCGCCATGAGCCAGTCGATGTTCGCCGCCGTGGAAATGGCACCCCGCGATCCCATCCTGGGATTGACAGAAGCTTTCAACACTGACACACGCACCGGAAAGGTGAATCTGGGCGTCGGCGTCTACTACGACGACACCGGACGCATCCCGCTGCTCGAAGCAGTGCGCCAGGCCGAGCAGACGCGCGTGGCCGACAAGCCGGCGCGCGGCTACCTGCCCATCGACGGCTTCGCGCCCTACAACCAGGCGGTGCAGAAGCTGCTCTTCGGCACCGGCTCCGCCCTGCTGGCGGCCGGCCGGGTCGCCACCTTCGAAGCGCTCGGCGGCACCGGCGGCCTGCGCATCGGGGCGGATTTCCTGCGCCGGCTCAATCCCCGGGCGCAGGTCTGGATCAGCGACCCGAGCTGGGAGAACCATCGCGCGCTGTTCGAGGCCGCCGGCTTCGAGGTGAACACCTATCCGTACTACGACCCGCTCACCCACGGCGTGAAGTTCGACGCCATGCTGGCGGCGCTGCGCGCCCTGCCCGCCGGCTCGATCGTGGTGCTGCACGCCTGCTGCCACAACCCCACCGGCGTCGATCTCGACGCCGCGCAATGGGACGCCGTTCTGGACGCGGTCCGCACGCGCGGGCTGGTCGCCTTCCTCGACATGGCCTACCAGGGATTCGGCGACGGCCTCGACGCCGATGCGCTGGCGCTGCGCAAGTTCGCCGACTCGGGCATCAGCTTCTTCGTGTCGAGCTCGTTCTCCAAGTCGTTCTCGCTGTACGGCGAGCGCGTGGGTGCGCTCTCGATCACCACCGCCGATCGCGACGAGACCGCGCGCGTCGTCAGCCAGGTCAAGCGGGTGATCCGCACCAGCTACTCCAACCCGCCCACCCATGGCGCGGCGATCGTCGCGGCCGTGCTCTCCACCCCTGCGCTGCGCGAGCTGTGGGAGAAGGAGCTGGCCGGCATGCGCGAGCGCATCCGCGCCATGCGCCTGGAGCTCGTGCGCAAGCTGCGCGAGCACGGCGTCACCCGGGATTTCTCCTTCGTCACCCGCCAGCGCGGCATGTTCTCCTACTCGGGCCTGAACCCGGCACAGGTCGACAGGCTGCGCGAGGAGTTCGGCATCTACGCCGTGTCCACCGGGCGCATCTGCCTCGCGGCCCTCAACAGCCGCAACATCGACTACGTCGCGAAGGCGATGGCCGCAGTGATCGGGGATTGAACGCAAAGCCGCACGTCGGCTATACTTTCGGGTTCCTTTCCCCGATAGCTCAGTCGGTAGAGCGACGGACTGTTAATCCGCAGGTCCCAGGTTCGAGCCCTGGTCGGGGAGCCAAATGACAAGCACTTGGCCCAGCCTTCATCGGCTGGGCTTTTTGCTTTTGGAAGTACGACGTAGCGCCGTTACTCGCCCGCTTCGGCCAGCACCGCGTCGATCACCGTTTCGATCCAGCCTTCGGCCAGCGTGCGCGTCAGGACGCCTGCATCGGGGAACATGGCGTCAGCGGGCCGCAGCTCATCGCACACAGCGGCCGTGATGAGCGCCTACCCGAACAACCCGCGCAACAGGGCCAGCGAATCGATGCGGGCCAGCGCGATCAGCGGCCCGGCATCGGCGATGACGACGCGGCGGGACAACGGGGCTCGTCAGGCTGTGGGCTTGATCAGCCAGTCACGGGCGCGGCGCATCTCGGTGCGGGCCTCATCGGCGGCGGCCCGCCGGTGAGTGGCAGTCCCTGGCTGGATAGCAGCGTCAGCATTTCGGCCAGCGGTTTGCCGGCCACCTGTCAACGCCGAAGTAAATCTGACCCGCTTTGGCCATGGATCGCCGAAGTAAAACTGACCCTCCCCGGTCAATGGTGTGCCGCTGTGCCGCGCAGGGCGTAGCCCGTAGCGGCACAGCGGCGCGGCGCCGGCTATCGCGCCGTCGTAGCCCTCCTTGCCGCCTGGCCGGCCTTGCGCTTGTCCTTGAGGCGATAGCTCTCGCCGGTGATCTGCACGATGTGGGCGTGATGCAGCAGCCGGTCGAGCATCGCCGCCGTCAGCGTCTGGTCATCGGCGAAGGCGCCCGCCCACTGGGTGAAGGGCAAGTTGCTGGTCAGGATCATCGAGCCACGCTCGTAGCGCTTGGCAACCACGTTAAAGAACAGGT
>Ga0066256_1000391_pt1 | contig 134595 bp, 139 predicted proteins | sample ThiBio_1000_biof_FD_87107 | JGI IMG/M metagenome (GOLD analysis project Ga0066256, IMG submission 87107) | Wastewater bioreactor microbial communities from Cape Town, South Africa - Thiocy_expt_1000_biof (version 2) | ecosystem: Engineered > Bioreactor > Thiocyanate-remediating >...
GCCTCGCTCCTGCGGATGGTTCGCGCCACCGATAATCCACGGCGAGCCTCGCTGCTTATGCACTTGCTCCAGCACCTTGAGCGTGGCGTGCTTGCCGTGCTGCTGGAAAAGGGGGCGCGTCCGCGTTCCATGGATCGGTTGCGTTTTTTTTTTTTAATGATACGGCTACCACCGAGATCTACACTCTTTCCCTACACGACGCTCTTCCGATCTCCGGGCTGCTCCAGGTAGATGCCCGCCTTGCAGCCCTTCTTGTGCTTCTTGGCGTTCTTCGGCATCCATTCCTCATGGGTGCCCCAGCCGAGTTCGGCCGGCTGCAGGCCTTCGGAGATGAAGCCTTCCACCGACCAGGTGTTCCAGAAGACGTTGAACGGCTTCGGGTTCTTGGTGCGCTGGGTGTCGCGCTCGGCGATATGGATGCCCTTGACGCCGACCTTCTTCATCAGCTTGGCCCAGCCTTCGCGGTCATGCTGGTCCGGTTCGTCGAACTTGATGTCGAGATCGTTGGCGAGGTTGACCAGTGCCTGCTTGACGAACCAGGAGACCATGCCCGGGTTGGCACCGCAGGTGGAAACGGCCGTGGTGCCGCCGGGGTTCTTGCGCTTCTCATGGCGAAGGGTTTCGCGCAGCGCATAGTTGGTGCGGTCGGCATTCTTCATGTTCTTGTCGAAATAGAAGCCGAGCCAGGGTTCGATGACCGTGTCGATGTAGAGAACGTCGAGCTTGCGGCAGAGCTTGATCAGGTCGACCGAGCCGGTATCGACCGAAAGGTTGACGCAGAAGCCCTGGCCTTCGCCTGCGGTCAGCAGCGGCTTCAGGAGTTCCTTGTAGTTCTCCTTGGTGACGTGCGCCTTGATATGCTTGACGCCGTGCTTGGCGAGGATTTCCATGTCGGCGGCGTCGTCGCGCGGATCGATGACGACCATCCGGCTCTTGTCGAACTTGAAATGGCGCTCGATCAGCGGCAGCGCGCCGCGACCGATGGAGCCGAAGCCGATCATGACGATCGGGCCGCTGATTTCGCCATAAACCGGATAGGCTTTTTCTGTCATCATTGTCTCCTTGACACGACGGAACGAGGTCCGCTCTGCAACTTTTCGGGGATTTTCAGCCGCCAAGCGGGGCTATTCATGGTTGGACGGCTCTAGAGCATAAAATCTCGTCACAATAAAGAGCATATGACGGTTGGATGACAATTGTTTAGCAGTCGCTTTTTGCCGCAGCCGCAGCGCGCAAATATTCGACCAGCGCCGCCTTCTTTTTTGTCATGCCCTTGTAGTCGAGCTGGTCGGGGGAAAAGTCCTCCAGCCGGTCGGCCAGCGCGATCGCCAGCGCCTTGCCGTCGGGCTGCGCCAGCAGGGCGCGGATCGGATCGATGTAGATGCGGATGGTAAAGACGATGTCACCTGTCTTCGGCAGGCGCCGCAGCGTCTGGCGCTCGACGCGGACGATGTTGGTGGCCGGCACGAACGGCGCCTTGCCGTGTTCGCTGTTCACCTCCGGCGGCCAGAAGAGATCGCCGGCCGGATAGACCGACCAGTTGAAGCGCATGGCGGGCTGGTCGACCTGAAGGTTGTCGAAGATGCGGTTGATCAGCGTGGCATTGCGCGTGCCGGCGTTAAAACCCGGCACCGGCGCGTGCACCTGTTCCATCGGCAGCCCGAATTTTTCCGGCAGCGACCAGGCGGAGGGAAAAGCAACGTAACCCGCCACCACATGCCATCCCGTCTCGCGGCGACGGAGAATGATGAGGTCGTCCTGAACGAGCGACCCGGCGATGCGCAGCGGCGGCATGCCAGGTTGCGCCAGCGCGACGCTGCGGCCGGCGAAATTGAAGATGCCGTCCTGCAGCCGGTAGAGACCGGTGTGATCCCTGGCGAGATGAGCGGCCAGCATGTCGAGGCATTCCTGCTGCGCGTCCTCCGTCCCCTCCTCGGCGCAGAAGACCTGCGGCAGATGGCTGCACCAGAGCCGTTCCTTCTCGTCCAGAAACACGCCGAGATCGTCGTCCGGCTCGATCCAGCGCGCCGGATCGATGGCCGACAGGCCGATGGTGAAAACTTTTGGGGTGGCGGCGTAGGGTTTGTGGATCGGAGCGTGCATGATGGCATATGATCTGGCTGGCAATTGCCGGCAACGTGCCCATTTGCTAGTCTCGACGCAAGTGCAGCCGGACCGAAACGATGGCCGATACGATTATTTCCCTGCGAATACCCGATCCCTTGATGCGGAAACTCGATGCCCTGTCGCGTGTCACGCATCGCGATCCTGCCGCATTGGCCGAGGAGGCGCTTGCCGATTACATCGTCCGGCAGGACGCCCGCGCCGCGGCGATCGACAAAGCAGCGGCAGTGGCCGATGAAGGCGTTTTCATCTCTCACGAAAAAATGTCGGACTGGCTGAACTCATGGGGCGGGGATGATGAACGCGCGCCGCCGGAAGCCGATATCGTCAAAGCACGGCGATGAAAATTGTCTGGTCGGTGCTGGCCCGCGATGACCTTGTGGCCATCCGCCGTTATATCGCCCAGCATCACCCGGCTGCAGCAAGGCAAGCTGCCGAGCGAATTCTCCATTCTGTCGAATTGCTGCGTGAACGTCCGCAACTTGGCTTATCGACGCACAGGGGCGACATCCGGCGTCTGATCGTAGGAAACAGTGTCTACTCGATCATCTATCGCCTGAGAGATGATGCGCTTGAGATTTTAGAGGTATTCAATGGCCGGCAGGATGCGCCGCGCATCGATCTGGACGGTGACCTGTAGTTATCCCTTCAACGCTTCCAGCCCGTCGACAACCGTGGTCAGCGCCACTTCGGTGATCTCGTAGGTGCAGATGCCGTGGATAGTGAACGGATCTTCGGCGACGGCGAGGATCACGCCGCCGGTGCGGGGGATCTTGCGGCCGGAGGCGAGGAACCAGCCCTTGTCGTATCCTTCCTTCACCCAGGCCAGGTGCGGCTGCATGTGCACGTCCGCTTCCTGCGTACTCTTTATATATGTCAGCGACAGGATGAGCATATCGGATCAGGCCTCGATGAGTTCGGCGCGGATCAGGCCGCGCAGGGAATTGCCGACGAAGATGTCGCGATTTGCGAGGTCCTGCAGCCGCAGGCGCTGGATGCGGGCCTTCTGCTGGCAAATCATGTCGGTACGCAGGACGCCGGAGAGCAGACCGGAGGTCAGGGTCGGCGTCATCAGCGGACCACCCCCGTCGGCGACGAAGAGGCTGGTGATGGTGCCTTCGCAGACGTCACCCTTTTCGTTGAGCAGTATGACCTCGTCTGCGTCTTCGGCGGGATATTCGGCGCGGGCCGCCTCGTAGACGTCGCGCCTGGATGTCTTGTGGCGGATGAGCGGGCCGGCGGAATCGATGCGGGTCGTCGCCACCTTCAGCCGCCAGACCGTATCTTTCTCCAGCGGTGTGAACGGCGTGGAGATAATGTCGAGCTCGCCCTTGTGCGTCAGCGTCATGCGCACGCGCAAAGACGTGTCGGCATCGCGGACATGGTCGTCGAGCTTCTTGCGCACACCGGCGGGCTGGCGGAAACGCAGGGCATCGGCGGAGCGGGCCAGCCGCTTCAAATGCTGCTCGATGCGCAGCACGCCCTGTCCCGGTTCATAACGAAATGTCTCGATCAGCGTGAAATCCATTGATCCCCTACCGCAAAGCGGGCCTTCAGGAGGCACTCCTCGTATTCCGCGTCGGCGCGCGAATCGAAGACGATGCCGCCGCCGACATTGAAGACAGCATGTCCGTTTGGAAAGAGTGTGACGGTGCGGATCGCCACGGAAAAACGCATCGGCCCGTGCGGCGCAATGAAGCCGATGGCGCCGCAATAGGCATCGCGCGGCCCCGCCTCCAGATCGTGCAGGATTTCCATGGCGCGGATTTTCGGTGCCCCGGTGATCGAGCCGCAGGGGAAGAGGGCGGCGAAGATGTCGCGCAGCGACAGGCCAGGCTGAAGCTTCGCCTGCACGTGGCTGACCATCTGGTGGACGGTGGGATAGGTCTCGATGTCGAAAAGTTTCGGCACGTCGAGGCTGCCGACCTCGGTGATGCGGGAGATATCGTTGCGCAGGAGATCGACGATCATGCGGTTTTCGGCCTGGGTCTTCTCGTCGGCCAGCATCTCGCGGATGATCGCTTCGTCCTCTTCCGCCGTTGCGCCGCGCCGCGCCGTGCCTTTCATCGGGTGGGTTTCGATCCAGCCCTCTTCGTCGGTACGGAAGAACAGTTCCGGCGAGCGCGACAGGATTTTGGGGCCGCCGAGATCGATGAAGGCGCCGTATTTCACCGGCTGGCGTTCGATCAGCGACCAGAAGGCGGCAAGCGGATCGCCTGTCCAGCGGGCCGTGATCGGCATGGTGAGGTTGGCCTGGTAGCAGTCGCCGAGGCGCAGGTGACGGTGCAGCCGGTCGAAACGATCCTCGTAGGTTGCGAAATCCCATTGTGCCCGTGGCTCGGTGAGGAAGGGCTCGTTGTCGGTGCGCTGCCGCGGCTGGGCCAGCGGGTGACCGTCTTCCTGCGGTGCTGCGAAGACGCCGAAGCAGAGGAGGGGCGTTTCGCGGCCGTCCTCGGCGAAATCTTTCAGCTTGTCTTCGAAGAGATGGCCGGCCTCGTAGGACAGGTAGCCGGCCAGCCACTTGCCGCTGCGTTTTGCCTGCTCCATGCGGTCCAGTGCCGGAAAGAACGCGGCAGCCGTCCGGGCGACGATGATCTCCTCGGGCTCGGCGAACAGCATGCTCTGGCCGGCCGCATCGTCGCGGAAAAGGGCGAAGGGGTGATGGTCGGCCATGGTTCTTGTTCAACGTTGACATGATGGCCTCTTCTCCCCGGCGGGGGAAGTGCCGAGCGAATGCGAGGCGATGAGGGGGATCATGGCAAAGCCGTGACCGACCGGAGCGGTAGCGACGGACGCAGTCTGCCGCACCGTTTCCCCTTATCCGTCCTTTGGACATCTTCTCCCTGCCGGGGAGAAAGGATTACTCCCTATCGAGCGCTTCCAACTCGTCGATCAGCCCCTCAATCATCGACAGTCCCTGTGCCCAGAACGACGGATCGGTGGCGTCGAGGCCGAAAGGCTTCAGGAGTTCCGAGTGGTGCTTGGTGCCGCCGGCCTTCAGCATCTCGAAATACTTCTCCTGGAAACCTTTCTCGGCGCCCTGGTAGACGGCATAGAGCGAGTTCACCAGGCAGTCGCCGAAGGCATAGGCGTAGACGTAGAAGGGCGAATGGATGAAGTGCGGGATGTAAGCCCAGTAGGTCTCGTAGCCCTCGGAAATCTTGATCGCCGGGCCGAGGCTTTCGGCCTGTACCGACAGCCAGAGTTCGCCGATCTGCTCGGCGGTCAGCTCGCCCTCCTTGCGGGCGGTGTGCACCTTGCGCTCGAATTCGTAGAAGGCGATCTGGCGCACGACCGTGTTGATCATGTCCTCGACCTTCTGGGCGAGCATCGCCTTGCGCTCGCGCTTGTCCTTCGTCTTCTCCAGAAGGGCGCGGAAGGTGAGCATTTCGCCGAAGACGGAGGCGGTTTCGGCCAGCGTCAGCGGCGTCTGGCACATCAGCGCGCCCTGTGCACCGGCCAGCACCTGGTGCACGCCGTGGCCGAGCTCGTGGGCGAGCGTCATCACGTCGCGCGGCTTGCCGAGATAGTTGACCAGCACATAGGGATGGGCGGACGGCACGGTCGGGTGGGCGAAGGCGCCCGGCGCCTTGCCGGGGCGCACCGGCGCGTCGATCCACTGCTCGTCGAAGAAGCGGCGGGCGATGTCGGCCATCTCGGGGGCAAAACCGTGATAGGCGGACAGCACGGTATCCTTGGCTTCCGTCCACGGGATCAGCGCGTCGGCAGCTTCCGGCAGCGGCGCGTTGCGGTCCCAGAAATTCATCTGTTCCATGCCGAGCCACTTCGCCTTCATCTTGTAGTAACGATGCGACAGGCGCGGATAGGCTTGCCTGACGGCGGCGGCCAGCGCATCGACTACCTCGCGCTCGACGCGGTTGGCAAGGTGGCGGCTGTCGGCGATGTCCTCGAAGCCGCGCCAGCGGTCGGAAATGTCCTTGTCCTTGGCGAGCGTGTTGGTGATCAGTGCGAAGGTGCGGATATTGGCCTTGAAGGTTTCCGCAAGCGCGATCGCCGCCTTCTGGCGCAGCATCGGATCCTGTTCCTGCAGCATGTTCAGCGCCACTTCCAGCGGCACCTTCTCGCCGTCGATGTCGAAGCGCAACTCGGCCATGGTCTCATCGAAAAGACGATTGAAGGCGGCGGCGCTGGTCATCGACTTTTCGAGGAAAAGCTGCTCGATTTTATCGTCGAGCTGGTAGGGCTTGTCCTGGCGCAGGTCGACGATCCAGGAGCGGTAATGGCCGGCGGCCGGATCGCTGGCCATGCAGGCATCCATCACCGCATCGTCGATGCGGTTGAGTTCCAGCGGGAAAAACAGGAGGTGGGCGGCAAATTCGGTCAGTTTCGACTGCACGTCGCCGTAAAGCTTGCCGTTGGCCGGGCTGGTGGTGTCGGAAAAATAGGTGAGGCCGGCGAAGGAGGCGAGGCGGCCCATGACATCGTCGAGCGCTTCGGATTCGGCGATTGCCGCGCCGATGCCTTCGGCGCCGGTTTTCGTCGCGGCCTCGGCCAGCTTGCCTTTCCATTTCTCCTCGAAGGCGCGCGCATCGTGTCCGGACTTTTCGAGGTCGCCCAGGAATTCGGGAGACGTGGCGGAAGGGTAAAGATCCGTCAGCCGCCACACCGGCAGGTCTCCCAATACGGCAAGACGGTCCGGCGCCGCTGCGGCGGCATCCTGGGCCTGGCGGATCGGCAATGAGCGCATGATCGATATCCTTGTCTTCGGTCGTTTTTGCTTCGCGGACAGATGTATTGGCCCGGCGGTCGTCCGGCAAGACGCTTCGCGGCGGATCGTTCGCCGGGCGAATATGCGGGGAGCTTTAAATAGAGACCAAATGGTTAAAATACGAGCTTTTCTCAAAACTGGATGTTCAAGCCTTTCTGGGAAGTTTGTTTCCAGAACGGGTTGCGCATGAGGTGCAGCTCTCCTGATCGATGCAATGGAGTCTCACCTTGATCGCGCACATTCTGGTTGTCGACGACGATTCTGTTCAACGCCGCCTGCTGAAAAACGCGGTGGAGCGACACGGACATATCGCGCATCTGGCCGAGAACGGCCGCGCCGGCCTGGAAGTGCTGAAACGCCGGCTGGGTGAAATCAACGTCATCGTGCTCGACCTTGTAATGCCGGAAATGAACGGCCTCGCCTTTCTTGCGGCGCTGCACGATCTCGGCATCGAAATCCCAGTGATCGTCCAGACCGGGCAGGGCGGCATCGAGACGGTGGTGCAGGCCATGCGCGCCGGCGCCTTCGATTTCGTCGTCAAGCCGGTCTCGCCGGAGCGGATCGCCAATTCGATCGCCAACGCGCTCAAGGTCGACCAGCGTGAAGCCAAGGCGCGTGCCGGCCGCAAGAGCCGCGCCACCGGCATCGGTTTCGATGACATCGTCTCCGCCAGCCCGTCGATGCTGCGGGTGATCGAACTGGCGCAGCGCGCGGCCCAGTCGCATATCCCCGTCGTGCTCGAAGGCGAATCGGGGGTCGGCAAGGAGCTGGTGGCCCGGGCGATCCAGTCGGGTGGCGACCGCGCCAACAAGCCGTTCATCACCGTCAATTGCGGCGCCATCCCGCACAATCTGGTCGAAAGCATTCTTTTCGGCCATGAAAAGGGCGCCTTCACCGGCGCCACGGAGCGCCATTCCGGCAAGTTCGTCGATGCCGACGGCGGCACGCTGTTCCTCGACGAGATCGGCGACCTGCCGCTCGAAGTACAGGTAAAATTGCTGCGCGCCGTGCAGCAGGGCGAAATCGAGACCGTGGGCGCCAGCAAGCCGCAGAAGGTCGACGTCCGCCTCATTTCGGCGACCAACAAGGACCTGATCGAAGAGGTCAAGGCCGGCCGCTTCCGCGAGGATCTCTATTATCGCCTCAACGTCTTCCCGATCACCATTCCGGCGCTGCGCCGGCGCAAGGAGGACATTCCGCATCTGGCGCGGGTCTTCGTGCAGCGTTTTGCGAGCGAGCAGAAGCTCGAGCATTCGCCGGTGCTGACCGCCGGCGCCCTGGCCCTGCTGACGGCCTATGATTGGCCGGGCAACATCCGCCAGCTCGAGAACGCCGTCTTCCGCGCCGTGGTGCTGGCGCAGGGCGCCGAGATCACCGAGGCCGATTTCCCGCAGATCGCCGCGCAGATTCCCGGTTATGTCAGCGCCGGCAGCCTGTCCCTGATCAGCGGCGGCCTGATGCACGACCAGATGACCGGATCGGCAGACAAGCCGCCCGTCTATCCGGATTTCAGCGCGCACGAGAGCGGCATCTCCGCCCGTCCCGAGATGGCGGAGGCGGCGTCGGTCATGGTGTCGGACAATGTCATCGTCAGCACGGATTCGACCGGCGATGTGCGAAAACTCGCCGATGTCGAGGAGGAACTGATTCGCTTTGCGCTGAAATTCTACCGCGGGCAGATGAGCCAGGTCGCCCGCAAACTCGGCATCGGCCGCTCGACCCTCTATCGGAAGCTCAAGGATTACGGCATCAACCCCGACGATCCCCTGAAGAATGCGGCATGAGGCATGTGGAATAAAATGTGTTAACCGTCAGGCAAGCATGATTTGTTACCAATGACAAAGTTCTTGTTAGTGGATAATTCACTATATAAGAAGTGCTTGTGCATGTGTGGCATTTTTGCCATCGTGTCACCGCAATTGACAGTCATCTGGGACAGCACGCGCAAAAGTGTGTCGGACGGGGATAGAGTTGCCAAAACTGTTTCGAGCAAATACGCCTTCGGGTGAAGGGCGCTGCTTTGCGACTTTGCTGACAAAGCTCGTGGCCAAGCCAGCGATTCTGCTGATTGCCGCATGCATGATGTGGTCGGGCCTGTCGGTCTCGGCGTCCCATGCGGCGGGCGATACGCGGAGCCTGAAGCTCTATTTCGTCCATACCGGCGAAAAGGCGGTCATCACCTTCAAGCGCAACGGCAAATTCGACGCCAAGGGGCTGCAGCAGCTCAATCGCTTCCTGCGCGACTGGCGCCGCAACCAGCCGACCAAGATGGATCCGCGCCTTTTCGACCTGATCTGGGAAGTGTACCGCAAGAGCGGTTCGCGCGAATATATCCATGTCGTTTCGGCGTTCCGTTCGCCGCAGACCAATTCCATGCTGCGGTCGCGCAGTAAGGGCGTCGCCGAAAAGAGCCAGCACATGCTCGGCAAGGCGATGGATTTCTATCTTCCCGACGTCAAGCTCGCCAATCTGCGCGCCATCGGCATGAAAATGCAGGTGGGTGGCGTCGGTTTCTATCCGACGTCCGGTTCGCCGTTCGTGCATATGGATGTCGGCAACGTCCGTTCCTGGCCGCGCATGAGCCGGCAGGAACTCGTTCGCCTGTTCCCCGACGGCAAGAGCATGCATCTGCCGGCTGACGGCAATCCGCTTCCGGGTTACCAGCAGGCGCTGGCGGATCACAAGCGTCGGGCCGGCTCGGTGCAGATCGAGGTTGCCGATACGACCACGACAACGAAGCGCAAGGGTTTCTTCGCCGCGCTGTTCGGCGGTGGCGCCGACGAGGAAGAGGAGACCGGCCAGGCTGCGGAAGAGGTGTTGACGCCGACCCGCAAGCGTGACCAGCCGATCACCACGACGGCCGAGCAGGAGCCGGTGATGACGGCGGCGCTCGAAACCGAGAAGGAAAAGGACATCAATGCGCCGGTGCCGCTGGTGCGCCCGGCCTTCAAGGAGACGATGTCCGGCAACATGACGGCGCTGTTGCCGACCACCCGCAACGTTGCCGAGGAGGCTCTGCAGGCCGCATTGCCGGCAACGCCGGAAACGGAGCAGAACCGCGAGACCTTTGTCGATCTGACCGCCTATCGCATTCCGGTGCCGGAACTGCTCGGCAAGCGGAACATGGCCGGCGATGCCGAGGTTGAGGCCAACAGCGTCATGACCGCCTCCGTCGATCCGGCCGCGGCTGCCGCAGCGGAGACCGGTGAACTGGCCTTCGTGCCGGTGCCAGGCACGCGTCCGGCGCTTGCCGAAGCGCTGCTTGCCCAGGCGGCGGAAGCCAAGGTGGATGAGAAAAAGGTCGAGCAGGCCTCGCTGTCTCCGGATGTCATCGCCGCCCTGGAAAAGAGCGAAGCGCGTCCTGTGGCCGGCGGCGTGACCATTCCGGCGGCGGAAGCGGCCGAAGAGGGAACCGAAGACTACCAGCGCGAAGCGGCGGAACTCGCCCGCGCCACCGGGGCCGCCGAAAACGACTATACGACCGACGAGCCGTCGGATAGCGACGGCATCATGCAGATGGCGGCGCTGGATACGGAAGCCAAGCCGGTCATGCGCTCCGTCGATTTCGGCGATGCCTTCGACCAGCCGAAGGGCAAGGAAGCCAGGGCCGAGCCGGTCAACGGCGAACACACGGGCAGCCTGCCGGGCAAGGGCAAGCGCCCGCAGAAGGCGGATGCCGAGGCAGATGCGGCGACCCGCGACACGATCCGGACCGAGCCGAAGCTGACCAAGCAGATCATTTCCCAGTGGGCGCTGAGCAAGGCGCGCTTCGAGGTGATCTCCAAGCCGGTCAAGGCGCCGCGTTTCGTCAGCCGCACCATGCGTGCCCAGCCGACGTCCGTTTACGCCACCGGCTTCACCGCGGCGACGGCCGAGATCGATCCGGGCCGGTTCAGCGGCTCCGCCGTCAACTTCATGGAAGTCCGCAAGTTCAACACGCAGAACTGAGGGCAGCACCCACGCTGGATGCCCTTGGCTGATGTGAATCGCACAGATTAAAAAACCCGCCGGAGCGATCCGGCGGGTTTTTGGTATTGCAGGTGATGGTGTCGCGGACGCTCAGCCTTCCGGCGGCGAGTCGATCATGCCGAGCGCATGCAGGTAGGTATCGAGGATCAGGTCCTCTTCCATGCGCTCCTGCTCGTCCTTCTTGCGCAATGCGATGACCTTCTTGAGGATCTTGGTGTCGAAGCCCATGCCCTTGGCTTCGCCGTAGACGTCCTTGATGTCGTCGGCGATGGTCTTCTTTTCTTCTTCCAGACGTTCGATGCGCTCGATAAAGGCGCGGAGTTGGTCGCGGGCGACGCCCTGGACATCAGACATCGGTCTCTCCTAACATTTCGGGATTGGCATTTTCGCAGGTGAGGTGCCGCGAACCGGGCGCGAGGTCAAGCCCGTAGCGGTCATTCCTTCGGCTTGTTCAGTTCAAATGCGGCTTTTTGCGCATCGCTGGCTTCGTTCTGGTGGCGTTTTTTCCACTCTTCATAGGGCATGCCGTAGACATGCTCGCGGGATTCGTCCCGGCTGATATCGATGCCGGCTTCGCTGGCGGCATCGCGATACCAGTTCGACAGGCAGTTGCGGCAGAAGCCGGCGAGGTTCATCAGGTCGATGTTCTGCACGTCGCTGCGGCTGCGCAGGTGCGACACCAGCCGGCGGAAGACGGCGGCTTCGAATTCTGTCTGCTGCTCCCGGCTGATGTCGGTCATGTCTGGTCTCCATAAGAAATGTCGTAGGCGCCGGTGCGGGAGGCAAAGACCCGGTATTCGTGCAGCGCCGGATCGTCGTTCAGGGCGGAAAAGATCGGCGCCAGCCGGGCGGCCCAGGCCGCTATGCCTTTTTCGTCGGCGATCAGGTCCTGCCGCACCTCGAGAAGCGCATGCGGGATGCCCCTCATCATGCAATGGCGATACATGCTATCGCCTTTCAGCGCGCCGTCATAGGGTTCGTTGTCGCCGACGACGATATCACCGGCAGCCGCGAGATGCCGGATCAGCGGCCGCACGGCGCGGTCGTCGCTGTCCCAGAGGATGCCGGCATGCCAGGGACGCGGCACGCCTCTCCAGGCGGGGGTGAAGGAATGCAAGGAAAGCACCAGCGGCGCCCGGCCGGTCTTTTCGGCGACCGAAGCGATCGTCCGCGCCACGGCGTCGTGATAGGGGCGATGATAGCGCACGAGGCGGTCGTTCCACTCGGTCTCGGCGATCGGATGGTTGCCGGGGATGACGGCGCCGTCGGAGATCTTCATGATCAGCGTCGGGTCGTCCTCACCGCGGTTCGGATCGATCAGCAGCCGGGAATAGCAGCTCATCACCGCGGGTACGCCCAATCGGCACGACAGCGCCCGTGTCAGGCCTTCGATGCCGATATCATAGGCGATGTGGCGTTCGAAGGCGCTCTCCGGCAGGCCGAGGCGGCCGTAAGCGGGCGGCAGGCGGTTCATGGCATGATCGGCGACGATCACCATGCCTTTGTCATGATTGCCGGATAGGGTTTCGTAGGCTGGAAAATTTGGCATGCGCGGGGACCGAGGGCCGGTTTCGTGTTCGCCGTTTGATCGCACGCGCAGGGGGGATGTGCAAGCCGATATCACCGGCCTTCATTTTGCCACGTCGTCCGTTTTGACTTTTATCGCGAATATAATCGATTAGAGCTGCGTTGACTTTCGGCGACTGGCATCGCAAGAAAGCACTGACGACAAATCATGGAGTCCCATCGGAAGCCGTGCCCCATATATTTCTGAATCTCTCCGGTTCGTGGCGTCTTTTCCTGGCGAAGGTCTTTCTCTTCGCGACCATTGCCGCAACCCCCATGGCTTTTGCCGGATCGGCGCATGCCGATTTCCGCGTCTGTAACGGAACGCAAAACCTCGTCGGCGTGGCGATCGGTTATCGCGCCAAGGAGGGCTGGATTTCGGAAGGCTGGTGGCAGGTGCCCGCGACCACATGCGCGACGCTGATCGAAGGCGAGCTGCAGTCGCGTTATTATTATCTCTATGCCGAGGACGCCGCCCGAGGCGGTCGGTGGACTGGCGACGTCAACATGTGCGTTGCCGAAAACGAGTTCAAGATCGTCGGCGTGAACGACTGCTTCGCACGGGGCCACCAGCAGATGGGCTTCAAGGAATATGACACGGGTCGTCAGGGAAGCTGGATGGTTCAGCTTTCCGACACTCCAGGGACGCAAGAAAGCCAGAACTGATGAACCGCAATCGCAAAGTGAAGATCCTCGCCACACTCGGCCCAGCCTCCTCCGAGGAAGCGATGATCCAGAAACTGCACGAGGCAGGTGCTGATCTTTTCCGCATCAACATGAGCCATGCGAGCCATGACGTGATGCGAACTCTCATCCAGCGCATCCGCAGCGTCGAACGCCGCTGTGGCCGGCCGATCGGCATTCTTGCCGACCTGCAGGGACCAAAACTGCGCGTCGGCAAGTTTGCCGATACCAAGGTTGAGTTGAAGCCGGGCCAGACATTCACGCTTGATAACAACGATGCGCCGGGCGACGCCACCCGCGTCTATCTGCCGCATCCGGAAATCCTCGAAGACGTCAAGCCGGGCGACCGGCTTCTGATCGACGATGGCAAGCTGGCGCTGCGCGCTGTCAAATGCGACGGCAAGAGCATCGTCACCACGGTGGTTTCGGGAACCAAGATTTCCGACAAGAAGGGCGTCAGCCTGCCCGATACCCTGCTCGGCGTCGGCGCGCTGACGGAAAAGGACCGTATCGACCTCGACGCCGTTCTGGCGACGAACGATGTCGACTGGGTGGCGCTCTCCTTCGTGCAGCGTCCCGATGACCTGGCGGAAGTGCGCAAGATCGCCCGCGGCCGCGTCGGTATCATGTCGAAGATCGAGAAGCCGCAGGCGCTGGAGCGCATCGACGAAATCATCGAGCTGTCCGATGCCCTGATGGTCGCCCGCGGCGACCTGGGCGTCGAGATGCCGCTGGAATCGGTGCCGGGCATCCAGAAGCAGCTGATCCGTGCCTGCCGCCGTGCCGGCAAGCCGGTGGTCGTCGCCACGCAGATGCTGGAATCGATGATCTCGGCGCCTGTCCCGACGCGCGCCGAAGTCTCCGACGTGTCGATCGCCGTCTTCGAAGGCGCCGATGCGATCATGCTCTCGGCCGAATCCGCCTCCGGCGATTATCCTGTCGAAGCCGTGTCGATGATGGCCTCCGTCGCCAGCACCGTCGAGCGCGATGTCAACTATCCCGGCATCATCTATGCCCAGCGCGCCCAGCCGGAAGCGACCGGCGCCGACGCCATTTCGCTGGCGGCCCGCCAGATCGCCGAAACGCTGAAGCTGTCGGCCGTCGTCTGCTACACCTCGTCGGGCACCACAGGCTTGCGCGCCTCGCGCGAACGGCCGCAGGTGCCGATCATCGCCCTGTCGCCGATCATTCAGACCGCCCGCCGCCTGTCGGTCGTCTGGGGCCTGCACTGTGTGGTCACCAACGATGCCAGCGATCTCGGCGACATGGTCGACCGCGCCTGCCGCATCGTCGTCTCCGAAGGTTTCGGCAAGCCGGGCGACCGCATCATCATTTCCGCCGGCTTCCCGCTCGGCACGCCCGGCGCGACGAACATGCTGCGCATCGCCTATATCGGCTCGGACGGCCTGAGCGGTATCTGAGACAATTGGGGCAGCTTCGGCCGCCTGCCTGAACGCAAAACTTGAAGCGCGCCGCGATCTCGATGGTCGCGACGCGCTTTTCTATTTGCAGCAGGGGGGACGGGCTGTTTCCCGGTTCAGAGCGTAAATGTTGTCGGCGTCGTGGCGCCAGAGCCTGCCGTTGCGCCGAGAATGGCCGTCAGCTTGCCGATCTGATCTCCGAGGGCGGCGATGGCATCGGATGCGCCGGCGCGCTCGGCGTTCTTCTCCTGCTGCATCTTGCGCAGGGCCTCCTGGAGCAGCCGTCTGATCTCTTCGGCAAGCGATTTGAAGTCTGCGAGGATATCGCGCTCCTCTGAGGATGGCGTGGAGCGCTCCATGCCGTCCTGCATCGTTTCCAGATAGGCCTGTTGTGCGATCGAGTCACCGCCGTCCTCTTCCGAGGTATCGGCCGAAACCGTTGTCGCCACAAGCGAATTGGCCGTTGTCGCAGTCACCGTTGCGTCTGGGGCCATGAGGTCGCCGGAGGCGGCGAAATCATTGGCGGCTGCCGCAACCTGTTGGCCGAGCGCGGCGGCCTGCCTGGCGACCACCTCCGGGCTGAAACTCCAGCGCCGCAGGAATTCGAGTTGCGCCTTGGCGTCTTCCAGCTTCTGCTTCGCCCGTGCAACGCGTTCCCCGTTCTCGGCTTCGCCGGACTTCTTGATGTATGCGAGAGCCTGGTTGACCGAACTCTGTTGCGGTTCCAAGTCGGCACGCATCAAGCCGGTTGACGTGGAGACGGCGTCTGTCGCAATTGGTTTCTTAACTGCGATATGGGTCGCACTGCCGATTTGCATGGATGTCGCCTCTTCTTTCGGCTTCATCCTTTCTTCGTCGGCTTGCGTCAGGCTGGCGAACTTTTTTACTGCTGTCTTCGAGGCAGATTTTTCGTAGGCCGATAAGGGCAGCTTTGCTTGGGCGGCGATTCGTATCTCTGCCGCTGCCACGACAGATTCCAAATCTCTTGGCTTGCCGGCGAGTTTTTCAAGGGCGGCGATTGCTACGTCGGTGGCGATATATTCCGGCTTGTGGCCAACGCCACGAATGAGGACGAGGTCCGCTCCTGGGATGTTGCGGGCGAGGTGACGCGAGTGGATATCGGCGGAAACCACCGTATCGCTGTCGCCGGTGATGATGACGGTTGGCGCAACGATTTCATTGTAGCGTGGTGCTATGCGGCTGACATAGGCGTTAAGGTTGGCGATATCCACGGCATTGTGACGAAAGGTTTTGGGCCGCAACACCAGCGCCGGTCCTGTGCGCTCGATGTAGCCTTCGGGCCGCGTATTCGGGTGAAAGACGAACTGCGTGCCGATATCGATCCGCATCAAACCGAGCGGCAGCGTGACCGTGTTCGTGAACAATCGACCCACGAAAGGCGTCGATGCAAGCGTATAGTACCAGTCGATGCCTCCGGGCCAAGGATGGGTTACAGGGGCGAGCAGCAATAAGCCGGCGGTCTTTTCTGGATGGTTCAACGCAAAGCTTAAAGCGATGGCGCCGCCGAAGGAATGGCCGGCGATGATTGCCTGGCGGATGCCGCGCTTCTCCATCAAAGTTGCGATCGCATCCGCTTGGCCATCGGGAAAACTGTTACGGACACCGCCACGTTCCGAATAGCCGTGGCCCGGTCGATCAACGAATAGCATTTCTGCCCGGCCGCGCAGGGCGCTGCCGAAAGCGATCATTTGATCTTGCAGGTTGCCACTGGCTCCATGCAGAAAAACGATTGGCGGCAAATCAGGGATCGCTGGCCTCGCGATATGAACGGAATTGAGCCGGTAGCCGCCAACGTCAAGACGTTCGCCTGAGTTGGGGTGGTCAGCCTCGATCTTTTGGGTTTGGGCATAAGAAAAGCCCATAGCCGCACAGAGCACCATTGCGATCGTGAAAATGGCAACCAGCATCGTTTTCCCGGATTTGAACGCCCAGAACGGCCACCGGTTTCCTTTTCAGAACAGAAGGAGTCGCCAATTTGCGCGCACTCTGTCTTCTAAGGCATGAAGCTTGCGCGGAGAAGACTACGAACGACTGCCGGCCAGTTTTTCGGAGATGGTGTTCATCTGCTCCTGGGCGTTCCGGTCGGCCGGGTAGATTTCCAGATAGCGCTCCCATGCCTTCAGGGCCAGCGCTTCGCGGTTCGATTCGGACATGATCGCCGCCATGCCGGCGAGCGCGCCGAAATGGCGTGGTTCCAGCGCCAGCACGCGGTTGATGTCCGACATCGATTTGCGCGTGTTGCCGAGCGCATAATGCAGCGTGGCGCGACGGTTCCAGCCTTCGACATAATCGGGCTTGAGCAGGGTCACCTGGTCGAGGAAATCGAAGGCTGCGGCATTGCGTTTTTCGCCGATCGCCGTTTCGGCCCACTGCATCAGCAGGTTGACGGTGGCGCTGCCCGAATCGTTCCATTCCATGGCGATCTGGTTGGCGATGCCCTTGGCGGTGTCGGGATCGCGCTGGCGCTTGAGCTGGGCGAAAAGATTGTCGATGCGCTGCCTGGAGGTTTCGCTTGCCTGCGGCTGCTCGATAATCACCTGGGTGGCCTTGTCCGCCGCAAAGGAGGGCAGGGGCAAAGCCAGGAGAAAAGCCAGCGCCAGAATCGTGCGCGGAGTCGTAAAAATGCTCATGGCGGACATGGTAGCCCGCCATCGCAGAAGATCAAACGGAAATCTCGTCACGCTCCTAAAAGTGATCGGGCGGCCAGTGGCCGCCCAAGATCGAAAGCATGCGCGCGCAATCAGCCCTGACGAGCCTTGAAGCGCGGGTTCTGCTTGTTGATGATGTAAATACGGCCCTTGCGGCGAACCAGGCGATTGTCGCGATGACGTGCCTTGAGCGACTTGAGCGAATTCTTGATCTTCATTTTTCTGATCCGCAGTGGTTTGGGAGAATTCACATTCGCCCGTATCTTCGACATTCAAAAGCGTACCTGACGGCCCGCTCTTAGGTTGGCGCTGCAGATAACCCGGCCTCCGGTCCATGTCAACCATGTGAAGGCCTTTTTCGCTGCTTTTCCAGCCGTTCACAGCCTTTGGCGGCGGGCAGGAGAGGCCTGAAAAGGTCCGGGAAAGGCCTGTTTCAAGCCTTTCGCTGCAGCGTGGTGACATGGCCCATCTTGCGGCCGGGCCGTGATTCCGTCTTGCCGTAGAGATGGACGAGCGTGTCGGCGCGCCGCAGCCAGTCCGGCAGGTCGAGGATGTCGTCGCCGATCAGGTTTTGCATCACGCAGTCGGAATGTCGGTCGGCATTGCCGAGCGGCAGGCCGGCGATAGCGCGGATATGCTGTTCGAACTGCGACACGACGCAGGCTGCCTCCGTCCAGTGGCCGGAATTGTGGACGCGCGGCGCCATCTCGTTGGCGATCAGCCCGCCATCGGCAAGCACGAAGAATTCGATGCCGACGACGCCGACATAGTTCAGCGTCGACAGGATCTTTTCGGCGGCGTCGCGGGCGGCATCGGCTGTTGCGGCGAAGATCGACGCAGGGACTGTCGGGGTGTGCAGGATGCCGGTGCGATGGACGTTTTCCGCCGGGGCGAAGCAGACGACCGGGCCGTCGGTGGAGCGGGCGGCGGTGACCGAAGCCTCGCGGTCGAAGGCGACGAAACTTTCGAGGATCAGCGGCACGCCGCCAAGGTCGGCAAACGCGCCGTCGGCGCTGTCTTCCGCCGAACGGAAGACCTTCTGGCCCTTGCCGTCGTAACCGAGGCGCCGTGTCTTCAGCACGCCCTGTCCGCTGAAATCGGCAAGCGCCCGTTCCAGCTCTTCCTGGCTGTCGATGGCATGGAAACGGGCGGTGGGGATGCCGCAGCCGTTGATGAAGCGTTTTTCCACCAGCCGGTCCTGGGCCGCTTCCAGCGCCTGCGGCGGCGGGTAGACGGCGACCGAGGCGGCAAGCGTTTCGGCGGCCTTTACCGGTACGTTTTCGAACTCGTAGGTGACGACATCGCAGGTGGCTGCGAGTTCTTTGAGCGCGGCGGCATCGTCATAGGCCGCGACGATCTGCCGGTTGGCAAGCTGGGCGGCCGGGCAATCCGCTTGCGGCTCGAGGATGACGGTGCGGAAATTCAGCCGCGCTGCGGCCATCGCCAGCATGCGGCCGAGCTGGCCGCCGCCTATGATGCCAATCGTTCTAGCCGTCATCAGATTTCGTCCATCGGGTATTCGGCGACCGACTCGGTCTGGCGCGCGCGCCATTCGTCGAGGCGGACGGCAAGATCGTTATCCATCAGCGCCAGGACCGCAGCGGCGAGAAGGGCGGCATTGACGGCACCGGCCTTGCCGATCGCCAGCGTGCCGACGGGAATGCCGGCCGGCATCTGCACGATCGACAGCAGGCTGTCCTTGCCGGACAGCGTGCGCGACTGCACCGGTACGCCGAACACCGGCAGCGGCGTCATGGCGGCGGGCATGCCCGGCAGGCGGGCGGCACCGCCGGCGCCGGCGATAATGACCTTGAAGCCCTCGTCGCCGGCGCCCGTGCGCAAGCGCACCAGCCGGTCGGGCGTGCGGTGGGCGGAGATGATCCGCGCCTCGTAGCTGATATCGAGCGCTTCCAGCGTGTCGGCGGCGTTCTTCATGGTTTCCCAGTCGGACTGGCTGCCCATGATGATGGCGACGGGCGGTGTATCTGCGGCTGTCACGGTCCGGGCCTTCCTGCCGTCAGGCGATGATATCGGGGACGATCTGGTCTTCGAGCTTGCTGAGCTTGTCCTTGATCACCAGCTTTTTCTTTTTCATGCGCTGGATCCGCAGGGCCTCGCAGCCGACCTCGATCATGGCGTTGATCGCCGCGTCATAATCTTCATGCTCCTGGCGTAGTCGAGCAACCAAAAGCCTTATGTCCGCCTGTTCCTGATCGGCCATGCCAAGATCCCCACTTTTCACTTGCGGACGAATGCCGTCCGATCTGCTCCTGATTTCCGCAAGCTCCTATCATCAAATGCCGGTAACGGGAAGTTATCCCTCTTCATGAATTTGCCGCGGAGAGGTCACGATTTCGCCTTCGACAATCGCCGAACTTCGTGTCACAATCCTGTCGTTAACTCGAACCGCGGCGCTTTGGGGCCGGGGTTGGACAGAAGGAAGGACGTGACGAATGACCATTCAGGCTCATCTTGAATCACTCGAAAAGAAGCACGGTGTCTTGGAGGAGCAACTGCACCATGCTTTGACTTCACCCTCCATGGACGACACGCTGATCGCAGATATCAAGCGTCGCAAACTACGCCTCAAAGATGAGATGGAGCGCCTGAGAGCCACCACACACTAACCCCTCCCTCGAAAACTTCCTAACGTATGAGGCCATCGGTCGGGCGAGCGGTCCGAGTTCAGAATAACGGATGCGGAATAACCGCCTTCCGGTGGCCGGCGCAAAAGCGCAAAGACAGACCGGAGATGTTGTGCCGGTTATCGAGATTGGTTCTGGTCGTGGTGTCGGGAAACGCCCGTTACGACCAGAACTGATCCAGCCAGAGGTTCAGCCTGTCGAAGCCGGGCTTGTTGACCGAATAGATCCGCTTCGTTCCCTCTGACGTCACACACACCAGATTGCAGTCGAGCAGCGCCTTGAGATGCTGTGACACGGCCGGCCGGCTGATCGGCAGGCCGCTGGCAAGGTCATTGACCGTTTTCGGCGCGCGCCGCAATTCCTCCAGCAGGTAGCGTCGGTTCGGATCAGCAATCGCGGAAAAAGGATCGGTTGAGGACATGGCCGAAAAGCTATGTCAAAGGCCGAATGCAGGCAAGCGAAATTGTGCAGTGCAACGCATTCTGTACGAAACGGTTACCAGATCACGCCGAGGCCGTCGACGAACAGCTTTATGGCGGCCAGAAGCGCCATCAGATACATGAACGGATAAAAGACATCCGGCTTCATGCGCCGGATGATCCAGGCGCCCGCGACCGTTGCCAGCGGCGCGAATGGCAGCAGGCTGGCGGAGATCGCCAGGTTGGTGCCGTCGAGCTGCCCGAGCGCGAAATAGGGCAGCAGTTTCACGAAATTGAGGACGGCGAAGAAACGCACGCTGGTGCCGGTATAGGTCCTCGGGTCGAGTTTCAGCGGCAAGCCGTAGATCTGGAAGGGCGGACCGCCGGCATGTGCCACGAAGCTGCCATAGCCGGCGAGCATCGACCAGAAGGTGGCCGCAACCGGGCGCTGCCCTTTCGCTTCCACCGGTACGCCCGCCAGCGGGCCGAAACGATTGTAGAAATAGCGCAGCGCAAACCAGATCGTCACCGCGCCGATGACGAGCCGCATGACCTCTGCCGGCACCGCCGCCGAGGTCGCCCAGCCGAGCGCAATGCCGATCAGGGCGCCCGGCAGCATCAGCAGCAGGGTTCGCCTGTCGTAAAAATGCCGCCAGAGCCAGAGGGAAACCCAATCCATGACGATCAGGATCGGCAGCATGATCGCCGCTGCCTGGACGGGAGAGACCGCCATGGCAAGGATCGGCACGCCCATCAGCCCCAGTGCCTCGCCCATGCCGCCCTTGGTCAGGCCGACCAGGATGACGGCGGGAATGGCGAGCGCGTAAAAGGAGGCGTCTGGGAGCATGGCTCTGGTTCCGGGCAAGGGGATGTCGGGAATGGTTTCGGAATCGGCGGGACGGTCACGATAGTGCATTCCGGTGCGGACATCCATGCATTGCCGGGCGGCTTCCATCCTGTTTTGCGACGAAATTTTGTGCATTGCAGCATGCGCGCATGTTTTTTGAGCGAGCTGCGTCTTTGGTGCATGCCTACATTGCAGGCTTATGCCTTCAAAATATGCAGGCGGAGGCATATATCAGCCTCGTGAAAAGGAGAAAGACGATGAACATCCGCCAGAAGATCAAGGAATATGCAGCTGCTCGCAAGGCTATGCGCGAACTGCAGGCGCTCGACGATCACACGCTTGCCGACCTCGGCATTTCGCGTTCGCAGATCCGCGCCGCTGTCCTCGGTCAGTAATCTGATCCGGCCTCGGTCAGCGCGCTGATCCGAAACCTGCATCTTGCAGGACCGTTAAACCCCGCTTGCTGGCGGGGTTTCGTGTTTTTGGGCCTGCCGCGGGTCTCTTCCGCGCCTGCGTTGGAAAGAGCGCGGTTGATCCGGATGCCGGACCGGTCTATCGGAATGTCATGACCCGAGCCGTGGAGACGGAAACTGCATGACCACCGGACCTGAAAATCGCTGCCGACTCATCCTGATCGTCCCTGATGTCGCCGATATCGAGGAAAGGCGGACAATGCTTGCCGATGCGCTGCGCGGCGGGGACGTCGCCTCGGTGATCGTGCCGCAATACGGGCTGGACGATACGCTGTTCCAGAAGCATGCCGAGCGCCTCGTGCCGGTGATCCAGGAAGCGGGCGCTGCGGCGCTGATCGCCGGCGACAGCCGCGTTGCCGGCCGCGCCAAGGCCGATGGCCTGCACATTGCCGGCGGCGTGGCCGAACTGGCCGAAGCCATCGAGAAACACACGCCGAAACTGATCGTCGGCGGCGGCAATGCCGGTGATCGGCACAATGCGCTGGAAGTCGGCGAAGTGCGGCCGGACTATATCTTCTTCGGCAAGCTCGACGGCGACATCAAGCCGGAAGCGCATCCGAAAAATGTCGCGCTCGGCGAATGGTGGGCGGCGATGATCGAAATTCCCTGCATCGTCATGGGCGGCACCGATCCGGCCTCGGCGCTGGCCGTGGCCGAGAGCGGCGCAGAATTTGTTGCCCTGCGGCAGGCGGTGTTCGGCGAGGCTGCGGCGGCTGCCCGCATCGTTGCGGAAGTGAACGCCCTTCTTGACGAAAAAGCGCCACGGTTTGACGATTGATAGCGTCATGCTGTTTTCGCGCCGCCTTGCCCTGCATTCTTCCGTTCTTGTGGTCGCCCTTGCGGCGAGCATCCTGCCGGCCATGGCGCAGGCGACCGACAATGTCGTCACCCGTCCGGTGGAAGGTGAGGCCGAACCGCTGAAAAAAGGCCGCATCGTCGGCCAGGATGCGCAGGCCGGCGACGGCGAGACCAAGGGCAAGGACGGACAGCCGGCGGACGGCAAGGCCGAACCCGGCGGTATCGGCGTGTTCGACCGCATGGGTGCGGAATTGCCGGCGCTGCCGCCGGAGAAGGAATACAAGGGGCCGGTGGACGAAGCCTACGGCGCCTTCCAGCGCGGTTATTACCTGACGGCGATGGACAAGGCGTTGCCGCGTGCCCAGCTTGGCGATCCGGCGGCGCAGACGCTGATCGCCGAAATGATGTCGCAGGGCCTCGGCGTCAAGAAGGACATGAAGGCCGCCTCCTTCTGGTATGGCCAGGCGGCGCAGAACGGCGATCCAGCCGGCATGTTCAAATATGCGCTGATGCTGATGGAGGGGCGTGAAGTGCCCCGCGACAAGGCCAAATCCGACGAGCTGATGAAGAAGGCTGCCGATGCCGGCAATCCGTCGGCGCAGTTCAACCATGCCCAGGTGCTGGTGGCCGACAATCCCGGCGATCGCGGCCTGCACCTTGCCTTGCCCTATTACGAAAAATCCGCCGAACAGGGCATTGCCGATGCGCAATATGCCGTGGCGCAACTCTATATGACGCTCACCGATGTCGGTGCCGAAAAGCGGGGCCGGGCGCGGGAGTGGATGGTGCGGGCGGCGCGTGCCGGTTTCGATACCGCGCAGCTCGACATGGGCGTCTGGCTGATCAACGGTGTCGGCGGCGCCCGCGATTTCGATGCCGGCTTCAACTGGCTGCGCGTGGCTGCGAACCGCGGCAATGTCGTGGCCCAGAACAAGCTGTCGCATCTGTTCATCAACGCGATCGGAACCAAGCCGGATCCGATCGAGGCGGCGAAATGGTATGTGCTCTCCCGCCGCGCCGGCCTCAAGGATCCGAAGCTGGAGGATTATTATCTTGGCCTCACGGACGAGCAGCAGAAGCAGGCAATCGATGCTGCCAACAAGTTCAAGCGCCATTGACTGCGCCTGCCGCATGGCGCGGGGGATCTAGCATGGCTGTCGGTGCCGAGATTTTCGACTGTCAGTCCTGCGGCGCCTGCTGCGCCTATTCGGCCGACTGGCCGCGGTTTTCGACCGAGGAGGACGAACAGCTCGAGAAGATCCCCGAGGCGTTCGTCGCCGCCGACCTGAGCGGCATGCGCTGCGACGGCACGCGTTGCCTGGCGCTTGCCGGCGAGATCGGCAAACACGTCGCCTGCACCATCTACGACGTCCGTCCCGACGTCTGTCGCGAATGCATGCCGGGAGATCCGGAATGCCTGATGGCCCGCGCCGAACGCGGCATGCCGGCGATTTGAAGCATGTCGCGCAAGACTGTGCAGCGGTTTTGCGAAGACGACCTGCGGAAACATAGAGCGAAAGCGTGAGTGCGAATCTGAAAGATCGCGGCACGCTTTCGGCCGCTCCCCTTGAATTTCATCGGGATTTGTGATCTTGAGGCCGCACTCTATCAATGATGACGCATAATCGCCGCCACGCAGGCCGCTGGAGCCGTGGCGAGACGCCAGTTTCAAGGAAATCGCCACATGGCCCGTTCAGCCCTCCTCAATGTCATGGTCCAGGCCGCCCTCAAGGCCGGCAAGTCGCTCTCGCGTGATTTCGGGGAAGTGCAGAACCTGCAGGTGTCGGTCAAGGGACCGGCGGATTTCGTCAGCCAGGCCGACCGCCGCGCCGAGAGGGTCATCCGCGACGAACTTCTGAAGGCCCGCCCGACCTATGGTTTCCTCGGCGAGGAGAGCGACGAGATCAAGGGCACCGACGGCGCGCATCGCTGGATCGTCGATCCGCTCGACGGCACGACCAACTTCCTGCACGGCATTCCGCTGTTTGCCGTTTCCATCGCGCTGGAGCGCAACGGCGAAATCGTCGCCGGCGTCGTCTTCAATCCGGCGACGGATGAGCTTTATACCGCCGAAAAGGGTTCCGGCGCCTTCCTCAACGACCGCCGGTTGCGTGTCGCCGCCCGCAAGGTGCTGTCGGATGCCGTCGTCGGCTGCGGCGTGCCGCATCTCGGCCGTCGCAACCACGGCGCCTTCCTCATCGAGCTGCGCCATGTGATGGGCGAAGTCGCCGGCGTTCGCCGTCTCGGCGCCGCTGCCCTCGACCTTGCTTATGTCGCCGCCGGCCGCTTCGACGGTTTCTGGGAAAACCACCTCAACGCCTGGGACATCGCTGCCGGCCTGCTGCTGATTCGCGAAGCCGGCGGTTATGCCACCGATTGGAATGGCGGTGCGACCAGCATCGAAAGCGGCGAGGTCGTCGCCGGCAACGAATATATCCACAAGGCGTTGATGGACGTCATTAAGCGCCCGGTGCCGACGAAATAAGGCGCATTAGCATCGCCTTGCGGACAGGCGGCTTTCGTCGCCGTTTTGCGCCGCTTGTCCCTTCAATTCGCTGCAATTCTCCACTAGTCTCCGGCAGCGGTTTTCCGGAGGCTTTGGAACAGAATGGCACATATGAACCTGTCGGATGTGGATGAGGTGGAGGGCGAGGCCCGCGACTTCGGGTACGGCGGCAAGCTTTCCAGCCCCATGACGTTTTTCTGGACGATGGTCATCTTCCTGATCATCGTCGGGTTCATCGCCGCCATCCTCTACCGGCAGGCGCATGCCGCCTTCGTCACCAATCCCGGCCTCAACGGCCTGATCCTCCGCGTGCTCTTGATCCGCGTCATCCTGGTGTTCCACCACGTGCTGGCGCTGACCGGCAACCGTCATTCGCTGGCGCTATCGCCCCCCGCGCTGCGCTCGATCCTCGATTCCACCGCCACCCGCCTCGACGAGTCCCGCGACACCTCGCGCTATCTCATCGGCCTGCTGGTCTTCCTCGGCCTGCTCGGCACCTTCTGGGGTCTGCTCGGCACCATCGGCTCGATCAACTCCGTCATCCAGTCGCTCGATCCGGGCACTGGCGGGAGCGCCGACATCCTGCAGTCGCTGAAGGACGGTCTTTCCGCGCCGCTGGCGGGCATGGGCACGGCGTTCTCCTCGTCGCTTCTCGGTCTGTCCGGCTCGCTGATCCTCGGCTTCCTCGATCTGCAGGCCGGCCGGGCACAGAACCGCTTCTACATGGAACTGGAAAACTGGCTGTCGTCGGTGACCGACGTCAATTCGGATATCGCCCCCGTGGTCGAGGCCGTCGCCGCCGGGGGCTCGTCGGAAGAGATCCGCGCGCTCACCGAACACCTGATGCGGGTTTCCGAAGAGGGCGGCAGCGGTGGCGGGCAGCGCTCCGTGCAGGCGATGGCGAACCTCGCCGAAGGCATCCAGGGCCTGGTGAAGAACATGCGCAACGAACAGCAGATGCTGCGCGACTGGATCGAGGCGCAACAGGAGGAGGCGAAGGCGATGCGCAAGACGCTCGACCGCCTCTCCGAACGGCTGTCCGACAGGGCGGGGAGCAAATAAGCCATGGCGCTGGCGAAGAACAGCCGCCGCGACCGGCGGGTCGATTACTGGCCGGGCTTCGTCGATGCCCTGTCGACCCTGCTCCTGTCGATCATGTTCCTGCTGACGGTGTTCGTCCTGGCGCAGTTCATCCTCAGCCGCGAAATCTCCGGCAAGGACGAGGTGCTGAACCGTCTGAACAGCCAGATCAACGAGCTGACCCAGCTTCTGGCGCTGGAGCAGAGCGGCAAGCAGGATCTGGAAGATACGCTTGCCAACCTGCAATCCTCGCTGGCCTCGTCGGAAAGCGAACGCTCCCGGCTGCAGCAACTGCTTGATTCCGGCACCGGCACCGCCGACCTCGCCCAGCAGCGCATCGGCACCCTGAGCGGCGAATTGGATGCCGAAAAGCAGATCAGCGCCCGCGCGCTCAGCCAGGTCGATCTGCTCAACCAACAGATCGCTGCCCTGCGCAGCCAGATCGCCGCCGTCGAGCAGGCGCTGCAGGCGTCCGAGGCGCGTGACCAGACCTCCCAGGCGAAGATCGCCGATCTCGGCCGCCGATTGAACGTGGCGCTGGCGCAACGCGTGCAGGAACTCAACCGTTATCGTTCGGACTTCTTCGGCCGCTTGCGCGAAATCCTTTCCGACCGCGAAAATATTCGCATCGTCGGCGACCGTTTCGTCTTCCAGTCGGAAGTGCTGTTTCCGTCAGGTGGCAACGAGCTCAATCCGGCCGGACAGGTGGAGATGGACAAACTGGCGACAGCGCTGCTCGATCTCGCCAAGGAAATTCCGCCGGAGATCAACTGGGTGCTGCGCGTCGACGGCCACACCGACAACGTGCCGCTGTCGGGTTCCGGCCGCTATGCCGACAACTGGGAACTGTCTTCGGCGCGTGCGACGTCGGTGGTGAAATTCCTGATTTCCAAGGGCGTGCCGGCCAACCGGCTGGTCGCCGCCGGCTTCGGCGAATTCCAGCCGATTGCCGAAGGCGATAGCCCGGAGGCGCGCGCCACCAATCGCCGTATCGAGCTGAAGCTCACCGAAAGGTGAGGGCGCATACGTTGCCTCTTGTCCTTCTCCCCGGCGGGGAAAAGGTGGCCCGAAGGGTCGGATGAGGGGGCGAAACAAGCTGAGGTCTTGCCGTGTGGCACCCCCTCATCCCCCTGCCGGGACCTTCTCCCCGCCGGGGAGAAGGGAGCAGACGGAACCGTCTCATTCCATATGCGATCCCCTGCGCAGCCCCTCTACTTCGCCAGGTCGAACTCGCTGGCGCCGGCTTCGAACTGCAGCCGCGCCAGTTTGGCATAGAGGCCGCCGTTGCGGCTGAGGCTCTGGTGCGTGCCTTCCTCGACGATCAGCCCCTTGTCCATCACGAGAATGCGGTCGGCTTTCAGCACGGTCGCCAGGCGGTGGGCGATGACCAGCGTGGTGCGGTCCTGCATCAGGCCGTCGAGCGCTTTCTGCACCAAGGTCTCGCTTTCGGCGTCGAGCGCCGAGGTCGCTTCGTCGAGCAGCAGGATCGGCGCGTTCTTGAGGATGGCGCGGGCAATGGCGATGCGCTGGCGCTGGCCGCCGGACAGCGTGATGCCGCGTTCGCCGACGGCGGTGTCATAGCCGTGTTCCAGGCGCTGGATGAATTCGTCCGCCTGAGCGGCGATTGCGGCGGCACGCACCGCCTCGCGGCTCGCGCCCGGCGCGCCGAAGGCGATGTTTTCGTGGATGCTGGAGGCAAAGATCGTCACGTCCTGCGGCACGATGGCGATGCGGGCGCGGAGCGCGTCCGGATCGACGCTACGCGCATCGAGGCCATCGATCACCACGCTTCCCCGGGTGGGGTCATAAAAGCGCAGCAGCAGCGAGAAGACCGTGCTCTTGCCGGCACCCGAAGGGCCGACAATGGCCACCGTCTCGCCCGGCCGGATGCGGAAATCGATGCCGGCCAGCATCTCCTTCTCCGGCCTTGCCGGATAGGCGAAATGTACGCCGGCAAACTCGACGCTGCCAAGCGGCGGCTGGGGCAGGGGGAGCGGATTGGCGGGCGGGCGCACGGCAGAGACTTCCGCCAGCAGCTCCGTCAGGCGCTCGGTGGCGCCGGCGGCCTGCGAGAGTTCGCCCCAGACCTCCGACAGCGCGCCGAGCGAACCGGCGGCGATGACTGAATACAGCAGGAACTGCCCGAGCGTGCCGGCCGACAGCGTACCTGCCAGTACGCTCTGGGCGCCATACCAGAGCACGCCGACGACGCTGCCGAAGATCAGCGAAATGGCGACGCCGGTCAGCAGCGCCCGCGACTTGATCGCGGCGCGGGCGGCGTCATAGGCGCTTTCCACGGCGGTGCCGTATCGCTGGTTGGCGGCGGTTTCGCCGTTGAAGGCCTGCACGGTGCGGGCCGCGCCGATCGCTTCTCCGGCGAAGGCGGAAGCGGCGGCGAGCGTATCCTGCGCGGCGCGGGAACGGCTGCGCACCGAACGGCCGAAGGCGACCAGCGGGAAGACGATCAGCGGGATGGCGCCGAGCGCCAGGCTGGAAAGTTTCGGACTGGTGACGATCATCATGCCGATGGCGCCGAGACAGAGGATCAGGTTGCGCAACGCCACGGAGGCGGTGGCGCCGACGGCCGACTTGATCTGCGTCGTGTCCGCCGTCAGCCGCGAGACGATCTCGCCGGACTGGTTGACGTCGAAGAAGGCGGGGGAGAGCGCCGTGACGTGACTGAACACCTCGCGGCGCAGATCGGCGACGATCCGCTCGCCGATGGTGATGACGTAGTAGTAGCGCATGGCGCTGGCGATGGCGAGCACGACGGCCATGACCACCAGCATGCCGAAATAGCTGTTGATGAAATTCGTATCGGTATGGTTAAAACCCTGGTCGACCATGCGGCGCACGGCGAGCGGCAGGACAAGCGTCGTTGCCGCCGCCAGCGTCAGGAAGAAAAGAGCGCCGGCGACCATGCCGCGATAACGTTTGAGATAGGGCAAAAGCCTGAAAAGCGGCGAGATGGATCTACGCTGTCTGTTGCCTGGCTGCTCGACTACCGCCACCTTAACTCCGATCTCCGCAAGCCCTGCATGTTTGGCCGGCGGGCACTTGTTATCCTTGCGGCCTTCATGTATAGGCACGGCATCGAATTGGGAAGCCGTAGCCTCAACGGACTGCGGCTTTGTTTATTCAATCGGTTCGGTTGCCGCAACGGATTGCGACAAATGGACCCTGTCATCTCAGGAAGATTGTTATGAAGGCGAATATCCATCCCGACTACCACACCATCAAGGTGGTCATGACTGACGGCACCGAATACGAAACCCGCTCCACCTGGGGCACGGAAGGCGCCGTAATGAACCTCGAAATCGATTCCAAGTCCCATCCGGCTTGGACGGGCGGCAACCAGCAGCTCATGGACCGCGGCGGTCGCGTTTCCAAGTTCAACAAGCGTTTCGGCGGCCTCGGCCTCTGATCGTTTGGCGATCGGCTCCTTCGCCTGCGGCGGGGATAAAGTTTCAAGAAGCCCGGCTCGTCCGGGCTTCTTGCGTTTTAGGCATTTTTCAGGTTTGGACGATCTCGCATCTGCGATCCGATCCCGGCGGCAAGCTGCGCGCAAGGCTGGCATGACAAAAAAGCCCCTGTGGGGACCACAGGGGCTGAAAATCGGTGCTGCGTTCTGTCAGGTGGCTCAGTTGGTGTTGAAAGCCGTCTTCAGCAGGTTGAGTTGCGCCTGGACGCTGTTTTCGTTGTCATGCGGCATCGGGTCTTCCGACGGGCGATAGATTTCGCGGTCGAGCAGGGCGACGCGGTTCTGCAGGCGAAGCGAGCGTTCGACCAGATCGCGGAAGGATTCCGGCAGGTCCAGCCAGCCCGGAGCGTGGCGGTCGACGTTGAAGCTGTCGAGACGAACCTTGCTCTTTTCGGAGAGAACCTGATCGCGGGGCATTTCGCCGTTGTTGACGGCGCGCTGCAGCAGCAGCCAGGATGCCATTTGCATCAGGCGGGTGGTGAGGCGCATCGACTCGGCTGCGTAGAGAACCGAAGCCATGCGCGGCAGAACCTTGGAGGCCGCACGGCCTTGCCCGTCGAGATAGCTTGCCGTTTCTTCGACCAGCGCCATGCCTTCCGCATACAGTGTCTTGAACTGCGAGGAGGATGCTGCCCGGCCGGCAAAGCTGATCGTGTTCAATCCAAGCTCTGACATTATTGTAATTCCCTGTTCAACGCATCACTTCGGTTACGTAATGCCGTAAGCAGCTAAAAGTTTCACTGCCTGCGCTTTCTCTGGCTATAAGATGGTATCAATAGCTGAAATGCGCAAGCCGTTTCTTAAGAAAGGGTTAATTCCCACAACTTTAGCAGTTCCGATGCAACAAAAAAAGAGCCGCGGGGAGCGGCTCTCAAGGTAAAACAGGGAGAAAATCAGACCAATTCGCCAAGCGGTGAAACTGTCTGAATCCAGAAGCTCTGGATAACCCCGATAATCGATCATGAAGCTTAATTTATGGTTAATTTCTGTCCATCATTAATACAAACTGTCGATAGACATGTCTTAATGTCGCCACGACAGTCTTATTTCACTATTTTCTAAAAAGATCTTCGGCGGCGCGCCTGCCCGCGGATTTGCGGCCGATCTCCTCTCGAAGGCGGCTGATCTCGGCATTCAAGAGATCGATACGCCCCTGCAGTTCATCGGTGGAGAGCAGCGAAATGTCGCAGCCGATCTCATGCTTCATCGATTTTTTCGGGCCTTCGTCATCGAAGAGACTCATATGGCGGCTCCCGGATAGCGGTCTTCGGCGGTTTCGCCCTCTTCCGGAAGCGGTGCGGCGCGCGGGCTGAGCGTCAGGCTTTCCGGCGTGGTGAGCGGGCTGGTCGAGACGGTGGTGAAGGTTTCGCGGTCGCCGGCGGGCACGGCTGCGCGCACCCGGCTGCGCAGGATGGCATAGGTGCTGATCAGCACATGCGCCGCCGCCGTGACGCCGAACAGGGCGTAGGGGCCGAAGGCCGACATGATCGGGCCGCCGAGCGTCGGGCCGATGATCGTGCCGATGCCGTAGAGCAGCAGCAGCCCGCCGGATACCTTGACGAAATCCTCGGGGGCGGCGAAGTCGTTGGCGTGGGCGACGGCGATCGGATAGAGCGCGTTGGCCGTGGCGCCGTAGATGCCCACCAGGATCATCAGCCACATGACGTCGGCGGGCGCGGCGATGACGAAGAGCAGGCCGGAGACGGCGGCGACGGCGGCGAGTGCCGCCAGCACGTAGCGGCGGTCGACGCGGTCGGAGGCGCGGCCGGCCGGCAGCTGCATCAGCGCGCCGGCGAAGATCGCCACGCTCATCATCAGCGCGATCGTGCTCTGCGAAAAGCCGGCTCCCGCGCCGAAAACGGCGCCGAGCGTGCCGAAGGCGCCGTTGGCGATACCGACGAGGAGAATGCCGACGAAGGAAACCGGCGAATTGCGGAACAGCCCGCGAAGATCGAGCCGCACCGCCGTCAGCGGTTGCGGCGACGCGGCGGTCGACAGCGTCGTCGGCAGCATCGCCACGCAGTAGAAGATGCCGCAGACCATGAACAGGATCGGCGTCATGACATCCGCCAGCGGGATGGTCATCTGGCCGCCGACCGAACCGATCAGGGTGATGCCGATATAGAGCGAAAAGATCATGCCGCGCGACTTGTTTGTGGCACGCTCGTTCAGCCAGCTTTCGATGATCATCGAGGTGCCGGCCGTCGAAAAGCCGGTGACGGCGCGCAGCGCGATCCACCACATATCGTCGACGACGATGCCCGTCACCAGGGCATTGATCGCCAGCAGCGAAATGAAGCTCGAAAAGGCACGCACGTGACCCACCCGGCGCACCACGTTCGGCGCCAGCAGGCAGCCGAGCACGAAGCCGGTGGCCCAGGAGGTGCCGAGCAGGCCGAGCACCGTGGTCGAATAACCTTCGCTCGCCCCACGCACGGGCAACAGCAGGCTGTGCAGGCCGTTTCCGAGGAAGAGAAACAGCGTGCCGAACAGCAGCGCGAGGATGGGGAGAAGGTTGCGGGTCATGTTCACAATGTCTGTTATCTCTGCTTAAAAAAGCAATAAGATTCACGCGTGACAAGCGGGGCAGACCCGCAGTTGCCAGTGGGTGATTTTGCCGGTAACGGCTTGATCAATGTGCGATGTGGCCGGGAATAATGACGCCGGTATGGCACCCGCTGATCACAAGGGGAAGACCGTGTCGAAAATCATCACCGTCCTGCTGGTTCTCGCCATGGCATTGCATATCTTTAAGCCCCTCGGCCTGCCGGGATTGCGGCGGCGGCGGGATTTCTGGAAGATTGCGATCATCGCTTTCGCGGTGTGGACGGCCGCCTTGCTGCTGCGCGAGGCGGGCTGAGCCCAGGCCCCGCGCATCGCAATGCGCTTCCGGCCGTTCAGCAGGTGATGCTGCCGCGCATGACCTCGACGCTCTGCCCGCTGATGCGGACATCGGTGACCGTGCCGGCCCGCTTGGTGACGGCAAGGCCGATCAGGCTTCGGCGGCCCATCTCGACGCCCTGTTCGATGGTCATGGAAATTTCGGTATTGCTGCCGGGGGCAAGCGTGGCGAGATAGGCGCCGAGGGCTGCCGAGGCGCTGCCGGTCGCCGGGTCTTCCATGACGGTGTCGAGCGGGGCGAACATGCGCGCCCGGATGTGCCAGGGATCGGCCGGCATGCGGGTATAAAGAAAGAGGGAGAAGTCGGTTTCCGCTTGCCGGTGGCGCTCGGCGGCGTCGTGGAAGGCCGATACATTGGGTTTTGCCGCGGCAAGCGCGTCCAGCCCGTCGAGTTCCGCCACGACGAAGGGCAAGCCGACCGACACGAAGACCGGGGCATGGGCGGCGGCGGTGATGCTGCCTGCGTCGATGGAGGCGCAGCGCGCCACCAGCTCGGCGGTGACGGTGTCCCCGATCGTCAGCGGCCGCGGGGCGCGGATCTCGGCGCCGGTGACGATGCCCTGGTCTCGCAGCAGCTTGACCGTGACGAGGCCGGCCTTTTCCTCGAAGCGCAGCGTATCGCCGAGCGGCCGGCCGAACAGCGTGCCCATCCGGCCGAGAACGAAGGCGGTGCCGACATTGGGATGGCCGGCAAAGGGGATTTCCATCGTCGGCGTGAAGATGCGCACCCTTGCCGTGTTCGCCGGATCCTCCGGCGGCAGCACGAAGGTGATTTCCGAATAGTTGAATTCCCGGGCGATCCGTTGCATCGTTTCGTCACCGATGTCGCGCGCATCGGCAAAGACCGCCAGCGGGTTGCCGGCGAAACGGGTGTCGGTGAAGACGTCCAGGGTGACGAAATCGGCAGTGGTCATCGATGGCTCCGGAAAGATTTGGGCGGGATCGATGTCTAGCCGGCCACCGGCGGTTCCGGAATCCGAAAACTTGTGCCGGTGACAAGATGGGCGTGGAACGGATGTTCAGCGCCGGTGACCGCGCCGCCAGTCGTCCGGAACCTGCATGCAGCACAGTTGCCAGTCCGCTCCCGCCCGCCAGGAAAACGCGGCCGGCACGGTGCGTTCCGCCACCGAGCCCTGCATTGCTTCTGGGGCAATATCGTGTGAATTGGCCGGCGGAACGGGGGGTCCGCCGGCCGGATTTTCATATCTCAGGCGTTCTTTTCCAGAACCGCGACGCCCGGCAGTTCCTTGCCTTCCATCCATTCGAGGAAGGCGCCGCCGGCCGTCGAGATGTAGGTGAAGTCGTCGGCCACGCCGGCATGGTTGAGGGCGGAAACCGTATCGCCGCCGCCAGCGACGGAGATCAGCTTGCCTTCCTTCGTGCGCTCGGCGGCGTGCTTTGCGGCCGCGACGGTGGCTTTGTCGAACGGTTCGATCTCGAAGGCGCCGAGCGGGCCGTTCCAGACCAGCGTGTGCGCCTTGGAAATCCAGTCGTTGACGGCCGCCACCGACTTCGGGCCGACGTCGAGCACCATGGCGTCGGAAGGAATGGCGTTGATATCCACCACCTCGTTGGCGGCACCGGCCTTGAATTCGCGGGCGACGACGCCGTCTTCCGGCAAAACGATGGCGCAACCGGCCGAGGCCGCTTCGATCATGATCTGCTTGGCGGTGGCGGCGAGGTCGTGTTCGCACAACGACTTGCCGACATCGGTGCCGCGGGCGGCGATGAAGGTGTTGGCCATGCCGCCGCCGATCACCAGCGCATCGACCTTCTTGACCAGGTTCATCAGGAGGTCGATCTTGGTGGAAACCTTGGCGCCGCCGACGATGGCGACCACCGGCCGGGCCGGCTGGCCGAGACCCTTCTCCAGCGCTTCCAGTTCTGCCTGCATGGTGCGGCCGGCATAGGCGGGCAGGTGATGCGCCAGGCCCTCGGTGGAGGCATGGGCACGGTGCGCGGCGGAGAAGGCGTCGTTGACGTAGATGTCGCCGTTTTCGGCCAGCGCCTTGGTGAAGGCCGGGTCGTTCTTCTCCTCGCCCTTGTGGAAACGGGTGTTTTCGAGCAGCAGGATATCGCCGTCCTTCATCCGGCCGACCGCTTCGGCCGCTGCCGGGCCGATGCAATCGCTGGCGCTGGCGACTTTATGGCCCAGCACCTGCTCGACGGCCGGCGCGATCAGCGACAGCGACAGGTCGGGAGAGGGACCGTCCTTCGGGCGGCCGAAATGGGCGAGCAATATCACCTTGGCGCCTTTTTTCGACAGTTCGAGAATGGTCGGCGCGACGCGTTCGATGCGGGTGGCATCGGTGACCTTGCCGTCGGAAACGGGGACATTGAGGTCGACGCGCACGAGCACGCGCTTGCCCGAAATATCGGAAAGATCATCAAGAGTTTTGAAAGCCGGCATGTCGAAAGTCCATCTCTGGTTCTGGTGTTGCGACCGGACCATACACTCGCTGAGGCCGGACGCAAGGCGGGTCAGCGGTCATTTTCCTCGCCCGCTCCGGCCGGTTCCGAGGCGGGACCAACGGCCGGGTGGATGGCCTCGCGGACCTTGCGGCGCTTCCTGCGAAGATAGTCGCGCAGGCGGTGGGCGATCTCGCGCAGGTTGATGAAGATCGGCAGGCTGGTGGCCGGCTCCAGCGGTTCGAGCGATATGCCGACGGACTTGACGTGTTCCTGTTCGTCGAAATCACGGACGATCAGGATGATCGAGCCGAGGCGGACGCGATCGGCATATTCCGGCCGGGTGCCGAGCCGCATGGAGACCAGTTCGGCGATCGTCACGTCCTTTTCGCTGTCGTAGAGCAGGCCGGGGCCGTAGGCGGAATCCAGTTCGCGCGCCGGGCGGCTGGCGGAGATCGAGAAGGCGCCGAAGAACTCGGCGTCGTCGGCGTCGACGGGCGCGCGGCTGGCGAACAGCCGGTCGAGCAGGTGGGTGTAGGTGGGCGCTACGAACATGTACACCTGGTCGTTTTCACGCAGGCGGCCGGCATACTGGTAGCGCATCGACCGGCCGTCGCGGATGACCAGCGACGGCACCGCCCAGCGCGGGATGCGCTCGCCGCGCATCACCGGGCTGTCCTTGATGACACGGTAGGACAGCAGTTCGTGGTTGGCGGCGCCGGGAAGATCGAGTTCCAGCTTGTCGATGGCGCCCATGCGCGGCGGGATGATGAGGCCGAGCCTGCGGGCCACTGGCTTGATCGTCCAGCCCTGCAGCAGCAGCGAGACGAGCACGATGATGAAGACGGTGTTGAAATAGATCTGGCCGTTCTCCAGCCCGCCGAGGATCGGCAGGATGGCAAGAAGGATGGAGACCGCGCCGCGCAGGCCGACCCAGGCGATGAACGAATTTTCCTGCTGGGTGAAATCGAAGGGTAAGAGGCACAGCCAGACGGCCAGCGGCCGCGCGACGAAGATCAGGAAGAAGGCGAGCGCCAGGGCCGGCAGGATGATCGCCGGAAATTGCGACGGCGTGGCCAGCAGGCCGAGCACGAGAAACATGATGATCTGCGCCAGCCAGGTCAGCCCGTCCTGGAAGCGGCGGATGCTCGCCGCCGACTGGATGCGCTTGTTGCCGGCGAAGATGCCGGCGACGTAGACGGCGAGGAAACCGCTGCCGCCGACTGCGCCGGTGAAGGAGAACACCAGCAGCGCCAGCGCCAGCACGAAGATCGGCGCCAGGCCGCGATCCTTGGCGAAGCGGTTGATGACGGTGACGATCATCATGCCGCCGGCGAGGCCGAGTGCCAGGCCGATGCCCATTTCCTCGATGAACAGCAGCAGCATGGAGAGGCCGATATCCTCGCTGTGGCTGGCGGAAAGCACGCTGACCATCGCCATGGTCAGAAAGATCGCCATGGGGTCGTTGCTGCCGGATTCGACCTCCAGCGTCGAGCGCACCCGCTCGCGGATGTTGATGCCGCCGATGCGCAGCAGGAAAAACACCGCCGCCGCATCCGTCGAGGCGACGATGGAGCCGAGCAGCATGCCCTGCAGAAAGGTGAAGCGGAGGAACACCATCGCCGCCAGCGCAAACAGTCCGGCCGTCAGCACGACGCCGAGCGAGGCAAGCGTCAGCGCCGGCGCCGCGGCGATCCGCAGCGAATGCAGCGAGGTGCCGAAGCCGGAATCGAACAGGATGATGGCGAGCGCCACGGACCCGAGCATGTAGGCGAGCGAATTGTTGCTGAATTCGATGCCGAGCCCGTCGACGCCGGCAAGCACGCCGATCATCAGGAACAGGAAGAGCAGGGGCGCGCCGAAGCGATAGGCGAGAAGGCTTGAAAAGGCGGCCAGGAGAACGAGCGCCGTTCCGATGAGGATTGCGATGTAAAAGCCGTCCAATGTGCCCCCTTTGCTGCGCGATCATGCCTTGTGCCGTCGCCGCCGTCCATCGGAAAACGATAGTTCACGGCAAGAACATTCACGTCCCGCATCCCATGGCAAAACAGATGTGCGCAGCGGGTCCGCCGGCCAAGCGCCAGCGTCCGATCTTTCTGCCATGACGATGCTGAATGCTGCCCGGAAGGGGCGGCGCGGACTGTCGGATGGTCGGCGCAAAATGTGCTGGCCAAATCGGGCGGGAACGGGGCGGGACGGCCGCCGGTCATGACATTTTCATGATTTTTATGCCGGTGGCAAAAAGTGGCGAAATCGTGTCCGGGGCTTTGGAATAATCAGTTTGCCTTCCTACATAGGGACGAACCTTCCGCGCGCCGCGCATCCATTTGACAGGGAATTTTCATGGCCGGCTTTTCCATCCTCGACCTTTCGCCCGTTTCCGAGGGCAGCAATCTCACGCAGGCGTTCGAAAGTTCGCGGCGCATGGCGAAGCGGGCGGAGGAATGCGGCTACAGGCGCTTCTGGCTCGCCGAGCATCACGGCATGCCGGGCATCGCCAGCGCCGCGACATCGCTGGTCATCGCCCATGTCGGCGCCGCGACCTCGACGATCCGCATCGGTTCGGGCGGCATCATGCTGCCGAACCACTCGCCGCTGGTGATTGCCGAGCAGTTCGGCACGCTGGCCGCTCTCTATCCCGGCCGCGTCGATCTCGGCCTCGGCCGTGCGCCCGGCACCGACATGCGCACGGCGCAGGCGCTCCGGCGCAATCTGGAGGCCGCCGCCAGCAGCTTTCCCAACGACATTCTCGAACTCAAGCAGCTGATGGGGCCGATGTCGGACAGCCAGCCGATCATCGCCATTCCCGGTGCCAACTCCAACGTGCCGATCTGGCTGCTCGGCTCCAGCATGTACAGCGCCCATCTCGCCGCCATGCTCGGCCTTCCCTATGCCTTCGCCTCGCATTTCGCCCCGGACCTGCTGATGGAGGCGATCACGCTCTACCGCGACCGCTTCACGCCCTCGGAAGAACTCGACCGGCCCTATGTCATGGCCGGTGTCATGGGTGCCGCGGCTGCGACCGACGAGGAAGCCGCCTATCATTTCACCTCGGCGCAGCAGCAGTTCGTCAACCTGCGCCGCAACGTCCGCGGCCAGTTCCCGCGTCCGCTGAAGAGCATGGACGGCTTCTGGTCGGAGATGGAAAAGATCAATGTCGAGCACACGCTGCGTTATGCGGTGGTCGGTTCGAAGGAAACGGCAGTAGAAAAGCTCGGCAACTTCATCCGCGAGACGCAGGCCGACGAGATCATCATCTCCATGCCGATCCACGACATCGAGGCGCGCCTGCGCTCGGTGGACATCTTCGCCGACGTGCGCGAGACGCTGGCCGCGCAGGCCTGAAACGGAAAAGGCCCCGCTTCATTTCCTGAAGCGGGGCCTTTATGGCGGTTTGCCCACAGATCAGGCCGAAAGCTTGGCCAGGACTTCGTCGGACACTTCGAAATTGGTATAGACGTTCTGCACGTCGTCGTCGTCGTCGAGCGAATCGACGAGCTTCATCAGCGACTGTGCCTTTTCTTCATCGACCGGCACGGTGTTCTGCGGCTTCCAGACGGCCTTGACGGTCTCGGCTTCGCCGAGCGTGGCTTCCAGCGCCTTGGAGACTTCGCCGATATCCTCGAAGCCGCAGGTGATGGTGTGGCCATCCTCGTCGGTTTCCACATCCTCGGCGCCGGCCTCGATGGCGGCGTCCATCACCTTGTCGGCACCGCCGACGGACAGCTTGTAGGCGATTTCGCCGACGCGGTTGAAGGAGAAGGATACCGAGCCGGTTTCACCCAGTGCGCCACCCGCCTTGGTGAAGATCGAGCGGACGTTGGAGGCGGTGCGGTTGCGGTTGTCGGTCAGGGCCTCGACGATGACGGCGACGCCGCCCGGGCCGTAACCCTCGTAACGGACTTCGTCGTAGTTTTCGCCGTCGGCACCCGACGCCTTCTTGATGGCGCGCTCGATGTTGTCCTTCGGCATCGACTGCGCCTTGGCGTTCTGGATCGCCAGGCGCAGGCGGGCGTTCATCGACGGGTCGGGCAGACCTGCCTTGGCCGCCACGGTGATTTCGCGTGCGAGCTTGGAGAACATTTTCGACCGCACGGAATCCTGTTTTCCCTTGCGGTGCATGATGTTTTTAAACTGTGAATGGCCAGCCATGGCACCCCTGATCACGTCTTATGTTTGGAATGGCGCCTTATAGGAGCGAAACAGCCCGCATTCAAGGAAAAACCGACCATCCTCGGCTCCCGCCGGCGGTGGAACAAATGTGGTGGCTCTCTCGTTTGGACTGCTCACCGCACAGGGAAAGGAACAGCGATGGCAAGTTTCAAGGATGCGCGCGAGGCCCCGGCCAAGCAGCTCTGGGATGAGATCGACGGTATCCATGCCGGCATGCTGGGCGTGGAAAACTCCGGCCTGCTGATGCAGCCGATGGCGCCGCAGACGGATCGCAAGACCAATACCATCTGGTTCTTCACCAAGACGGACGCGGAACTGGTCAAGGCGATCAAGCCGGGTTCGCGGGCGCATTTCTGCGTCGTCGGCAAGGATCACGATTACCACGCCGGCATCGCCGGCCAGATCGAGGTGCGCAAGGATGCGGCCAAGATCGACGAGTTCTGGAATTCCGTGGTCGCTGCCTGGTATGAAGACGGCAAGAACGATCCCAATCTCACCATGCTGGCCCTGCATATCGACGACGCGGAAGTCTGGGCCTCGACCGACAGCACCCTGAAATTCGGCTGGGAAATCGCCAAGGCCAATCTCAACGAACACAAGACCCCGGACGTCGGCGTCAACGTGCACCTTCGCTTTGCCTGAAGCCGTCTCTCGTCTCGGGCCTTTATGCCCCGCCGCTCCTCCCCGGCGGGGCATATTGTCGTGCGCCGTTTCGGCAGGCCGGCAAGAGCAAGCGTTTATAAATGCCAACTCCTGAACAGGCCTTGCCGGAAAAGATGCGGCAAGGCCGGGGCAGTTGCAGCGCAAATGCTTTCTAGCGCCAGAAGTCCGGAATGGTTTCGGCCAGCCGCGGGCCGAGGCGCAGGGGCGCGATCTTTTCGGCCAGCCCGGTGCTGTCGGAGATCTCGACGCCGACGCCGCAGATGGGGGCCGGGCGGCATCTTGGAGATGAAGCGGTTGAGCGGTTCTTCCTTGTCCATGCCGAGCGAGCTGTCGTAGTCGCCGCACATGCCTGCGTCGGACATGTAGGCGGTGCCGCCGTTGAGGATCTGGTGATCGGCGGTCGGCACATGCGTGTGCGTGCCGACGACGAAGCTGGCGCGGCCGTCGACGAAATGGCCAAAGCACTGTTTTTCGCTGGTGGCTTCGGCGTGGAAGTCGAAGACGATGGCGTCGGCCTGCTCCTTGAGCGGGCAGGCGGCCAGGATCGTCTCGGCCGACTTGAAGGGATCGTCGAGTTCCGGATGCATGAACACCCGGCCCATGATGTTGGCGACGAGGATGCGGGCGCCGTTGCGTCCGTAGAACAGGCCGGAGCCGCGTCCGGGGGTGCCGGCCGGATAATTGGCGGGCCGCAGAAACTGGTCGTGGCGCGTCGCGAAGATCACCGCGTCCTTCTGGTCCCAGACATGGTTGCCGGTGGTCACCACGTCGGCGCCGGCATTGATCGTTTCCAGGAAGATGTCCTCGGTGATGCCGAAACCGCCGGCGGCATTCTCGCCGTTGACGATGACGAAATCCAGCTTGAGGTCGGAAACCAGTCCCGGCAGCCGGTCCCAGACCGCCGTCCGTCCGGTCTTGCCGACCATGTCGCCGAGGAAGAGTAGTCGCATTCTTTATCCGATCCGCCTGGTAAAACGCCTGTAGCCGCTCTCGGTGAGCATGGCATTCAAGCCCACGTCATGTGGCTCCGCCGGCACAGATGCCACTTCTTGGCAGTCGAATGCAATGCCGACCAGTTGCGGGTCCATGTCTTTTTTGTGAAGGCAGTCGATGGCGCGGTCGTAATAGCCCGCACCGTAGCCGATGCGGTGGCCGGTCCTGTCGAAGGCGGACAGTGGCACCAGCAATATATCGGGATCGACCTCCGGTGCTTCGGGGCCGGGACCGGACGTGCCGAAACCGGTGCTGACCAGCGGCGCATCGACGAACAGTTCGCGGAAGACGATGGTCTGCCTGTCGATGACGACCGGCAGGCAGAGGCGGGCGCCGCGCTCGCGCAGGCGCGCCATCAGCGGCCGCAGGTCCGGCTCCGAGCGGATCGGGAAAAAGCCCGAGATCACCGCGCCGGGCGCAAAATGCAACGTTTCCTCGGCATGGGCCGCCATCGCCAGGCTCTTCTCGATGCGCTCATGGGCAGGGATTGCCTCGCGTAGCTTCAGGCGTTCGGCGCGGATGGCGGCCTTCTGTTCCTGCGGTGTCATTGGGGCATTCTCCTTCGTCCTTCGAACGGCGGAGACTACCGCCGACCGCCGTTTCTGCAAATGGCCGGATGCGACATCCCGGGTAGCGGAAAGGAGAAGTGTTAAAAACACCAGGGCAAATTATCGGTGAATCGATTAGTTAAATTTCAATGGATTGTCCCTATTCCTGACAAAAAGCAAACTGGCAGTCGAATTGCGGCATAGGGGAAAATGACGCGTTCGACAAAGTTCTGGGGATTTAGGAGCATGAACGACACTCGCATTACCCGCCCGCTCTGGGTGCGGATCACCGCTTGCGGCTTTGCCGCTGTCCTGTTTTCCAGCGCCGCGATCGGCGGGCTGGCATGGTATAGCGAGAAGCAGATGAGCGAGCATGCGCTTGAAACCGAGCTGGCGAGCGACCTGGCCTTCTTCGAAACGGATATGGCGGCACAGAGCCGGAATGCCTCCACCCTGGCCCTGTCGCTGGCCAGCCAGCCGGAGACGGCCGATCTGATCGAGACCAAGTCCCATGACGGGCTTCTGCAGCGCTACTCCGGCAGTTTCCCGGACATCAAGGGCACCAGCAACCTTGCCCTGATCACCTTCAGCCAGGCGGATGCCACGGTGCTGGCACGCATCCACGAGCCGGATGTCTTCGGCGACAACATTTCCGCACGACGCAAGACCGTCGTTGCCGCAATCAGCGACAACAGGTTGACGGCGGGCATCGAGCCGGGCCGCACGGCGGTCAGCATCTTCGCCTCCGCGCCGGTGGCCAAGGACGGCAAGGTGGTGGGCGTCGTCGATGTCGGCACCAAGCTGACGGAAGATTATTTTGCGCGGCTTGCCAAGGATATCGATGCCAACATCGCGCTGCACCTGCAGCAGGACGGCAAGTTCGTCAAGCAGGCGACGACGTTCCCAGGCGATACCATGCTGTCCGAGGCCGATCTGGCAGCGGCCTTCGACGATCAGAAATTCCATCGCTATGGTGAGCAGGGTGGTCGCACCTATACGGTGACGGCCGTTCCGCTCAAGGATTTCTCCGGCAAGAAGGTCGGCGTGATCGAGATCGCCTCCAACGTGACGCAGCTTGTGGCGCAGACGCAGGAGGCCTTGTGGCTGACGGTCGTCGGCACGGCGGCGATGTCCATTCTCTCGCTGATCGGCTTCCTGTGGTTCGCGCGCTCGATCGCCGGATCGATCCGCGGCGTCACCGATATCATGAGCCGCCTGGCCACCGGCGATCTTTCCGCCGAGGTGCATGGCAAGGACCGCCCCGACGAAATCGGCGCCATGGCCCGGGCCGTCCAGGTGTTCAAGGATGCGGCCGAAACCAACAGGCGGCTCGAACGGGATGCCGAAGAGGCGCGTGCCGCCCAGGAAGCGCAGCGCGGCCGCCAGACGGCGCTCGACAATGCCAAGGCCGAAGATCTGCGCGCCTTCATCCATGCCGTCGAAGACGGGTTCAATTCGCTCTCCGACGGCGACCTGACGGTGCGCATGCGCACCTCCGTCGCGCCGGAATTCGAGCCGATCCGCGCCAAGTTCAACGGCAGCGTCGAAAAGCTCGAAGAGGCGATCGGTTCCGTCGTCGGCGCCGTGCGGGCGATCCGCGGCGGCCTCAACGAAATCTCCTCGGCATCCGGCGATCTTGCCAAGCGCACCGAGCAGCAGGCGGCAAGCCTGGAGGAAACCGCAGCCGCCCTCAGCGAAGTGACGAGTGGTGTCAACGATACCGCCCTCAGCGCCGACCAGGCGCAGGTTGCGACATCCACGGCGCAGCGCAATGCCGAGCGTGGCGGTGAGATCGTCTCCAACGCCGTATCGGCCATGGTCGAGATCGAGCAGTCCTCCGACCAGATCGGCAAGATCACCGGCGTCATCAACGACATCGCCTTCCAGACCAACCTGCTGGCACTGAACGCCGGCGTCGAGGCGGCGCGTGCCGGCGAGGCAGGCCGCGGCTTTGCCGTCGTTGCCCAGGAAGTTCGCGGCCTGGCGCAGCGCTCCGCCGAAGCCGCCAAGGAGATCAAGACGCTGATCGCCAACTCGACTTCGCAGGTCAAGCGCGGCGTGGAACTGGTGACCGCCTCCGGTACGTCGCTGGAGGAAATCGTCGCCCAGGTCGGCCAGATCAGCGCCGTCGTCGCCGAGATCGCCCGCAATGCCCGCGAGCAGGCGGTGCGCCTGAAGGAAGTCTCCGGCGCCGCCGACCAGATGGACCAGGTGACGCAGCAGAATGCCGCCATGGTCGAGGAAACCACGGCTGCCGCCCGCAACCTGTCGCACGAGACGGAAGACCTCGCCGGCATGGTCGATCGCTTCAAGACGCAGCAGGCCAGGGGTTATGCCCATCCAGGCGCCGGCCAGTCCTACCGCCGCAACGCCGCCTGAGACCGAAAATTCGACGAAGCCCGTCCGCACGATCGTGTGGGCGGGCTTCGTCGTTTGGATGGGCTTTGTCGTTAGGATGGTCCGGGCACTGCCGGTCAGAGCCTGATGCGGCCGAGCGTGTTGAGGGTAAAGAACAGGGCGGCGATATGCATCGAGTTGGTAACGCTGCCGGCCGTCACCTGCTGCAGCACGGTGTCCAGCGACGTGAGTTCCACGGCGATCTCTTCGCCGGGTTCCAGATGGGGCTCGGCCAGCTTTTCGGCATTGCGGAGCAGCGTCACATGCACGTGGTTGGTCTGCAGTGCCGGATTGGCAGCGAAGCGCCCGAGATATTCCGCTTCACGGGCGCCGTAACCGGTTTCCTCCAGCAGTTCCCGGCGCGCGGCTTCCGTTGGCGAAACATCCGCCGCATCGACGCAGCCGCCCGGCAGTTCCAGGTCGATCACGCCGGTTCCATGGCGGTACTGGCGGATCATCACCACCCTGTCGTCCGGCGTCAGCGCCACGGCGACGGCCCAGTCGGGATAGGCAAGCGTATAATAGGGATCGAGGATCGCGCCGTTGCCGGTGACCACCCGCTCGGCGGTGAGGTCCACCCAACGGTCCTTGTGGATGGTGCGGCGGTTTTCAGCCTTCCAGGGCAGGATCATAGGTCGGCTCTGTTGGCTGGTGCCGGCACGAGGCGGCAGGGGAGGGAAGTGCGATCCACGACGACCGATGGAATGTTTACGATCCTGGGTGCCTACAGAAGTAGGTGGGCGCCGTGTGACCAGGCCCACGAGCCCGGTCAGGGACAGCTCCCTATGGATCGAGTATGGCCCCAGGGATTGTGGTTTCCTGTCGAGAGGCGCAGACCGCAACGGCAATATAGGAAGAAAATCGCCGATCCGCCAGAGGGCTTCGACGTTAATTCAACTCGGCGCCGGGGCGGCCGGTGAGCTTGGCCGTCAGCCCCTGGATGCGCGCCGTGACCTCCTCGATCGTCGCCGCCAGAAGCTCCTCGGTGCGGGCCGTCGATGCCCGGTCGTCCTCGCGGGTCGCGGAGATGTTCTTCATCTCGGTTTCCAGCTTCGCCAGCCGCCGCGAGACGTCGGACAGTTCGTCCATGACCATGATGCCGGCCATGACCGTCAGGCGAAGGTCGCCGATTTCGCCGAACTGGCTCTTGAGATGGCCGACATAACGGTCGAAACGGTCGGCCAGGTCGGTCAGGTGGTCTTCCTGGCCCTCTTCACAGGCCATCCGGTAGGCCTTGCCGTCGATCATCACGGTGACTTGCGCCATGCTGTATTTGCCTTTCGTGCCGCGGCCTGCCGGCGGTTACCGGTCGAGAACCGCCCGGATGGTTTCCATCGCCGTGACCAGGCGGCGCGAAACCTCCCGGTTGACTTCTTCCAGCCGGTTGGCACGGAATTCCGACTGGTCGAGTTCCTGCGCCAGCCGCGAACGGTCGGCGTGGACGCGGCGGACCTCGCCATCGACTTCGCTCTGGTCACGTTCGCGTTCAAATCTCACGTCGATGGCATTTTCAAGATTGGCGAGCGCCGCCTTCAGGCCCATCACTGCCATCTCCACCGTCTTGCCTGCTGCCATTGTCTGTCTTCTTGGCTCCTGGAAACACGGACGAATCGCCGGATCGGCCTCCATTTCGTCGGCCAAACATTATTCTTGCCGGCAAGTGCCCGTCAATCGCCGCGCCCGGCGGTAAATTGTGGATGAGGCCGAATTGCGGATGTTCCGTCGCTGCGACCTTTTGTTCATTGCCGTGGTCAAATGTTAAAAAATCCGGCAACTGTGCCGTGAAGGGGCGCCGGATTTGTTGACTTGCTTCCTCTTCCTGCTATGGATCACGACGCTTCTGGATGTTCGTTTTGCGGACATCTCCCGACACCCGGAACCAGCGGAAAAGCCATGATCTCTCGCGACAAACATAACCGGATGGCGAATGCAATCCGTTTCCTTTCCATGGATGCAGTTGAAAAAGCCAATTCCGGTCATCCCGGCCTGCCGATGGGTGCGGCCGACGTGGCGACGGTTCTCTTCAGCCGCTACCTCAAGTTCGATCCGAAGAGCCCGCTGTGGCCCGACCGCGACCGTTTTGTGCTGTCGGCCGGCCATGGTTCGATGCTGATCTATTCTCTGCTCTACCTCACCGGCTACGAGGACATGAGCATCGAGGATATCAAGCAGTTCCGCCAGCTCGGCTCCAAGACCGCCGGCCATCCGGAATACGGCCATGCCTCGGGCATCGAGACCACCACCGGACCGCTCGGCCAGGGCATTGCCAATGCCGTCGGCATGGCGATTGCGGAACGCAAGCTGGAGGAGGAGTTCGGCTCCGACCTGCAGAGCCACTTCACCTATGTTCTGTGTGGCGACGGCTGCCTGATGGAAGGCATCAGCCACGAGGCGATCGCGCTTGCCGGTCACCTGAAGCTCAACAAGCTGGTCCTGTTCTGGGACGACAACAACATCACCATCGACGGTGTCGTCGGCCTGTCGGATTCGACCGACCAGATCGCCCGCTTCAAGGCGGTCCACTGGAACACGATTGCGATCGACGGCCACGATCCGGATGCGATTGCCGCTGCCATCGAGCAGGCGCAAAAATCCGACCGCCCGACCTTCATCGCCTGCAAGACCACCATCGGTTTCGGCGCGCCGAACAAGGCCGGCACCCACAAGGTGCACGGTTCGCCGCTCGGCGCCGAAGAAATCGCCGCCACCCGCAAGGCGCTGAACTGGGAAGCCGAAGCCTTCGTCATTCCCGATGACGTTCTGTCCGACTGGCGGTCTGCCGGCGAGCGCTCCAAGGATGCCCACAAGGCCTGGGAAGGCCGTCTCGCGGCGACCGAAGCCGGCAAGAAGGCCGAGTTCACCCGCCGTTTCGCCGGCGATCTGCCGGGCAACTTCGACGCCGCCATGGACGCCTACAAGAAGAAGCTGGCCGATGCGCCGCCGACGGTGGCTACCCGCAAGGCTTCGGAAGACGCGCTGGAAGTCATCAACGGCATCCTGCCGGAAACGATCGGCGGCTCCGCCGACCTGACGCCGTCGAACAACACCAAGACCAGCCAGATGAAGTCGATCACCCCGACCGATTTCTCCGGCCGCTACATCCACTGGGGCATCCGCGAGCACGGCATGGCGGCTGCCATGAACGGCATCGCGCTGCACGGCGGCCTGATCCCCTACGGCGGCGGCTTCATGATCTTCTCGGACTATTGCCGTCCGTCGATCCGCCTGGCTGCCCTGATGGGCATCCGCGTCATCCATGTGCTGACGCATGATTCCATCGGCGTCGGCGAAGACGGCCCGACGCACCAGCCGGTCGAGCACATGTCGGCCCTGCGCGCCATCCCGAACCTTCTGCTGTTCCGTCCGGCCGATGCCGTCGAGACGGCGGAATGCTGGCAGCTGGCGCTGGAAGAGAAGCATCGTCCGTCCGCCCTGGCGCTGACCCGCCAGAACCTGGCACCGGCGCGCAAGACCTACGAGGCGAAGAACCTATGCGCCACCGGCGCATACGAACTCGTCTCGGCCGACAATGCCAAGGTTTCGATCTTCGCATCCGGTTCGGAAGTCGAACTGGCTTTGAAGGCGGCGGAAACGCTGGCGCAGAAGGGTGTCGCCACCCGCGTCGTCTCCGTTCCCTGCTTCGAGCTGTTCTACGACCAGTCGGAAGACTACCAGAAGACGATCATCGGCACGGCATCGGTCAAGATCGCCGTCGAGGCTGCGGTGCGCCAGAGTTGGGATCACATCATCGGTTCGGACGGTGCCTTCATCGGCATGCATTCCTTCGGTGCTTCCGGTCCGGCCAAGGATCTCTACAAGCATTTCAACATCACGGCGGAAGCGATCGTCGCCGCTGCCGAAGCCAAGCTCGCATAACGAGAAGGGGCGTATCCCAGGCGCCCCTCCATCCCAGCACACACGCTTTTTAGGGAGACAAGAATGACTGTGAAAGTTGCCATCAACGGCTTCGGCCGCATCGGCCGCAACGTCCTGCGCGCCATCGTCGAATCCGGCCGCACCGATATCGAGGTCGTTGCCATCAACGACCTCGGCCCGGTCGAGACCAATGCCCACCTGCTGCGCTACGATTCCATCCACGGCAAGTTTCCGGCCGATGTGAAGGTCGAAGGCGACACGATCAGCGTCGGCGGCGGCAAGCCGATCAAGGTGACGGCGATCAAGGACCCGGCGACCCTGCCGCACAAGGAACTCGGCGTCGACATCGCCATGGAGTGCACCGGCATCTTCACCGCCCGCGACAAGGCCGCCGCCCATCTGACGGCCGGCGCCAAGCGCGTCATCGTCTCGGCTCCGGCCGACGGTGCCGACCTGACGGTTGTCTTCGGCGTCAACCACGACCAGCTGACCAAGGACCACCTGGTCATCTCCAACGCCTCGTGCACGACGAACTGCCTGGTTCCGGTGGTCAAGGTCCTGAACGACGCCATCGGCATCGACCATGGCTTCATGACCACGATCCACTCCTACACCGGTGACCAGCCGACGCTCGACACCATGCACAAGGACCTGTATCGCGCCCGCGCCGCCGCGCTGTCGATGATCCCGACCTCGACCGGTGCCGCCAAGGCCGTCGGCCTCGTGCTGCCGGAACTGAAGGGCAAGCTCGACGGCACCTCGATCCGCGTGCCGACCCCGAACGTCTCCGTCGTTGATTTCAAGTTCGTCGCCAAGCGCGACACGACGGTTGCCGAAGTCAACGCCGCCATCAAGGCTGCCGCCGATGGTCCGCTCAAGGGCATCCTCGGCTACACCGACGAGCCGCTGGTTTCCCGCGACTTCAACCACGACAGCCATTCGTCGATCTTCGCCAACGACCAGACCAAGGTTCTCGAAGGCAAGTTCGTCCGCATCCTGTCCTGGTACGACAACGAGTGGGGCTTCTCCAACCGCATGGCCGACACGGCCGTCGCTTTCGCGAAGCTCGCCTGAGCGAAGAACGATCAGCGGCGCCGCATTCCGCCGGCGCCTACTGAACAGCAAAGGCGGCCTCGTTTGCGGGGCCGCCTTTCTTTTTGATGCGAGAAGAGAGAATTACCCGGCGCGGCGATACCGCTGCGGCGTTGCCGGCTGGGCCTGCCGGCCGCCATCCGCCAGGACGAACTGGCCGAGGCGCTGGTCCATCTCGCCGGCTTCCGCCGCCAGGCGGCGAATGGCCGATGTGGTGTCCTGCACCATGCCGGCATTCTGCTGCGTCACGGTGTCGAGTTCGGAGACGGCGCCGCCGATCGCCTGCAGGGTGTCCGCCTGCTCGCGGGTGGACGACATGATCTCGTGGATGCGGCCGTTGATCGCCTCGACGTGCTCGCCGATGCCGGTCAGCGCCTGTCCGGCCCGCTCCACCAGCGCCACACCGCTTTCCACCTCCACCGTCGATTTCTGCAGGAGGTCGGAGATTTCCTTGGCGGCGTTCGACGACCGTTGCGCCAATTCGCGGACCTCCTGGGCGACGACGGCAAAACCCTTGCCGGATTCGCCGGCGCGGGCGGCCTCGACGCCGGCATTCAGCGCCAAAAGGTTGGTCTGGAAGGCAATCTCGTCGATGACGTTGATGATCTGGTTGATCTGTCGCGACGAGGTCTGGATCGCTTCCATGGCCGAGATGGTTTCCTGCATCACCTGGCCGGATTCCTCGGTGTTGCGCTTGGCTTCGGCGGCGATCTTCTCGGCCTGTTCGCCGCGGGAAATCTGCACCCGCACCGCCTGGGTGATGGCGCCGATGGCGGCGACCGTCTCGGTGATCGACGACGCCTGGCGGTCGGTGCGCTCGGCCAGACGGTCGGCGCCGCCGCGCATCTGTTCCGACCCCTGGCGGACGGCGAGCGAATTGCCGCCGATCGACGACAGCGTTTCGCAGAGGGTGGCCATTGCCTGGTTGAAGTTCACCCGCAGGCTTTCCAGTTCCGGCGGGAACTGGCGATCGATCTGGAAGGCGAGGTTGCCGTCGGCGAGATTGTGAAGACCTTCGTCCAGGGCTTCGACGACGAGCTGCAGCAGCCGCGCTTCGGCATCGCGGTCGGCCGCGCGCTGCAGCCGTTCCATTTCGGACTGTTGGCGGGACTCGACGCTGGCCGCTTCCATTTCCCGCTGCTCGATCAGCGAGTGGCGGAAATGCTCGAGCGCCCGGGCGAGCGTGCCGATCTCGTCCTTGCGTTCCTGGTTTCCGACTGCCGTATCCACCTTGCCTTCGGCCACGGCGCGGGTCAGCCCGGCAAGTTTCGAAAGCGGCGCAAACAGCCGGTGTGCGAAAAGGCCGGTAATCAGCGACAGCGCGACCAGCACGGCCAGGCCGCTGACGACAAGCACGCCGGCGATCTCCCACGATCCTTCGTTCAGTTCGCTGTCGAGGACGCTTTCAACGACCAGCAGCTTTTCGCCGTCGTAATCGATCCTGCGCGAATAGCTGCGGGCCTTACCATCGGCGCGGGCGAAATCGGCAACCGTCATGGCGTCGCTGGCAAAGGCGTCCGTTGCGAAGGTGAAGGGCGCCGGGTCGAGGGTAACCAGCTTTCCGGCCGCGTCCAGCCCGACCACCCGCCCGTCAGCGCTGATGACCTGCGCCTGTTCGGAGCTTTCCGATGTCAGGCCCTTGGCGAGAATGCCGGCGATGATATCGTCGCGAACCTGGAAGAGGACGATGCCTTTCGGCGCGCCCATCTTGATCACCGGCACGGCAAAGAAGATCGCCGGCGTTCCGTCTTCGACCCGCAGGCCGGAAAAGCTCGACGGGGCCGAGTCTTCCGTGGCTTGCGCGGTGTTGTCCTTGCCGGTCCTGAAGGCGATGCCGATGCCGCGTTCGGCCCATGCGCCGGCGGCGACGTTCTGGGCAAAGGCATCGGTCTTCTTGTAGGAATAGATGACGTTGCCGTCGAGATCGGCGATCAGCAGGTCGCTGAAGGCGGAATCCTTGAGGAAGCCGGCGACTTCGGTCTGCGTCTTCTCGTGGCTGGAGTAATAGAAGCCGCTCGGCCCCTCCGGCTTGATCAGCTTTTCGCGCTGGTCGGCGGGGTTCGGGTTGCCGCTGACGAAGACGCCGGTGAGTTCCTTGCCGGCATCGCCGGAATTCTTCTCGATGGTTTTCCAGCCGCTGCGCAGCGAAGTGATCGACATCTGCAGCGCCTCGATCTTGGCGATCGACACGGCCTGGCTTTCCAGCTGCGCCAGCTGGTCCTTCAGCATGTCGCCGCGGAACACCAGGATGCTTTCCATCGATTTCAGCGCCTGGCGCTGGAAGATGCCGCTGCTGCTGACATAGGCGAGCACGTTCAGCACGCCGACGGAAACGATCGTCAGCAAGAGAAAGATGGCTGTCACCTTGAAGGACAAGGAGTGGAGTCGTTGCTGCATGTATTCGATCCGCACATGGGCTCCACCGGCAGAACCTGCCGCGGGCAAGCGTCGGGCCGGCCGACACAGGTTTCAATATCCGCCATGTTCGGCCCGCATGCTTAATTCGGGGTAAACACAGGGTGCAGGAAGCATCGATGTTTTTGCTTTGTTCACCTTTGTCTGGCACATAAAGCGCAAGACGGGTAGGGTAGAGCATGCAGAACATCACGCGAATCATCGGTATCGACCCCGGATTGCGCCGTACCGGCTGGGGAATCATCGACGCCTTGGGCAACTCCCTGAAGTTCGTCGCCTCCGGCACGGTGACGTCGGACGGCGACATGGATCTGGCCTCGCGGCTCTGCCAGCTGCATGACGGGCTGGCCGAGGTGGTGCACAGCTACACGCCGGACGAAGCGGCCGTGGAACAGACCTTCGTCAACAAGGACGCCGTGGCGACGCTGAAACTCGGCCAGGCCCGTGGCGTGGTGATGCTGGTGCCGGCCCGCGCCGGCCTGCCGGTTGCCGAATATGCCCCGAATGCGGTGAAGAAGGCGGTGATCGGCGTCGGGCACGGCGAGAAGCAGCAGATCCACATGATGTTGAAGATCCTGATGCCGAAGGCGACCTTCAAGGGCAACGATGCCGCCGATGCGCTGGCCATCGCCATCTGCCACGCCCACAATCGTGGTGGCGCCAGACTGCGGCTGGCGGCGGCCGCTGGATAGGTTTGTTCTTGACTTGTTCCCAAGGTAAGGATAATTCTTACCGTGCAGGAGAACGATGATGCGGGTAACATCCAAGGGCCAGGTCACCATTCCGCGCGACTTGCGGGAGCTTGTCGGCATAGCGCCGAACAGCGAAGTCGTCTTTTCCATTGACGGTGGACGGCTCGTGGTCGAGCCGAAGAACAGCACGCGGGACGTGGAAGATCGTACCCGGCTGGATCGGCTTGCGGAGGCGCTCGATCGGCTGGAGGGGTCGGGAGATCAGGATGTCGATGCCGATGCATTGATGTCGATCACGCGTGATCGATGACGCCATGGCTGTGCTGGTCGATACGAATGTGCTGGTGGATGTTGCCGTTCGCGATCCGGCATGGCTTCACTGGTCGCGTTCGCAACTCCTCGCCGCCGCGCGGGGCGGCCCGATCCTGATCAATCCTGTCATTTATGCGGAATTCTCGTATCGCTACGACAGTATCGACGAAGTGGATATGTTGTTGCCCGTCCATGAGTTTCGCCGCGAAGCCATTCCCTGGGTGGCGTCTTTCGCCGCAGGGCTCGCTTTCCGGAAATACCGGCGGTCAGGCGGTGCGCGCGACCGTATTCTTCCGGATTTCCTGATCGGCGCCCATGCGGCAATCCGCGGCTACACCCTCCTCACCCCGGATCCCAGGGGATACCGGTCCTACTTTCCCCCGGTCGACCTCATTTCCCCCCAAAACCATCCCTGCAGGCCTTCCCATCATGATCGGCAAACTCAAGGGCGTGATAGACGAGATCGGCGACGACCATGTGCTCGTCGATGTGCACGGCGTCTGTTACGTCGCCCATTGCTCGTCGCGGACGTTGTCGCGGATCGGCTCGGTGGGCGAGGCGGTGGTGCTGTTCATCGAGACCTACGTGCGCGAGGACCAGTTCAAGCTTTTCGGCTTCATGTCGGCGCTCGAGCGGGAATGGTTCAACCTGCTGCAGAGCGTCCAGGGCGTCGGTGCGAAAGTGGCGCTCGCCGTTCTGTCGACCCTGACGCCTTCCGAGCTTGCCAATGCCATCGCCCTGCAGGACAAGGCTGCCGTGTCGCGGGCGCCGGGCGTCGGGCCGAAGGTGGCGATGCGCATCGTCACCGAGCTCAAGAACAAGGCCCCTGCCTTCGCTGGTGACATGGGCGCCAATATCGGCCTCAAGCAGGAACTCGGGGAAGGCGTGGCGCCGGCCCCGGTCGCCGACGCCGTCTCGGCGCTCACCAATCTCGGCTATTCCCGCGACCAGGCGGCCAATGCAGTTGCGGCGGCGCTCAAGAACGGCGGCGAGGGGGCGGACAGTGCCAAGCTGATCCGGCTGGGCTTGCGGGAACTGGCGCAGTGATTGTCAAAGCAGATGTTTCTTACTAATTTATAAGGGTAAGAAAATCGATGGACGGTAAGAAATGAGCGCCCTGACGACATTGACCTCGAAAGGCCAACTGACAATCCCGAAACATGTTCGGGATGCGCTGCAACTGACCCCCGGGATGCGTTTTTACGTGACCGTCCGCAACGGGCAGGTCGTGGCTGTTCCGAAGAACAAGAATCTTGCCGAACTGGCAGGCGCTCTCGGCAAAGCGCCCAGTGGCGAATCCCTGAGCGTCGAGGAGATGGCGGAAGCGGTCAAGGAGGTTGCGGCGGCAGGCCATGTGGCGATGCCGCGCGATCCGGCGGAGCCGTCGCGGTGATCGGCATCGACACGAACGGGCTCGTCCGGTTTCTTGTTGACGACGATGCCGTTCAAAACGCTGCGGCGCGGCGCCTCTTGTCGGAGAGGACTGCGGAAGACCCCGCCTATGTCAGCGCGGTTGCGCTCGTGGAAACGGTTTGGATACTCCATAATCGCCTGAAATTCCCGATGCCGCAGATTACGGCGATACTGCGGGATCTGCTTGCTGCCGATGGGCTGATCGTCGAGCATACGGAAGAGCTGGACGCGCTTCTCAGCGAGACGGAACCAAATGCAGATCTGGCGGACTACCTTATCGGTTGGTCAGGCATGAAAATGGGCTGCCGCGCGACGAAAACCTTCGACAAGTCTGCCGCCAGGGCAATACCCGGAATGGAATTTTTGACATGAACGATCCCGCCCGTTTGATCTCGCCGGAAAAGCGCGGTGAAGACCTCGACACGACGCTGCGCCCGCAGACGCTCGACGAGTTTACCGGCCAGGCGGAGGCGCGCGCCAACCTGAAAATCTTCATCGAGGCGGCGAAGAACCGCGGCGAAGCGCTGGATCACGTGCTGTTCGTCGGTCCGCCGGGCCTCGGCAAGACGACGCTGGCGCAGATCATGGCCAAGGAACTCGGCGTCAACTTCCGTTCGACCTCGGGGCCGGTGATCGCCAAGGCGGGCGACCTCGCGGCGCTGCTCACCAATCTCGAGGAACGCGACGTCCTGTTCATCGACGAGATCCATCGCCTCAACCCGGCGGTCGAGGAAATCCTCTATCCGGCCATGGAGGATTTCCAGCTCGACCTGATCATCGGCGAAGGCCCGGCGGCGCGTTCGGTCAAGATCGACCTGTCGAAATTCACGCTGGTGGCGGCGACCACCCGCCTCGGCCTGCTGACGACGCCGCTGCGCGACCGTTTCGGCATTCCGGTGCGGCTGAATTTTTATACGGTCGAGGAACTGGAACTGATCGTCCGCCGCGGCGCCCGGCTGATGGGCCTCGGCATGACTGACGACGGTGCGCGCGAAATCGCCCGCCGGGCGCGGGGGACGCCGCGCATCGCCGGACGGCTCTTGCGCCGCGTGCGCGATTTCGCCGAGGTGGCGCGGGCGGAGGCCGTGACGCGCGACATCGCCGATGAGGCGCTGACGCGGCTGCTCGTCGACAATATGGGGCTCGACCAGCTCGACAAGCGCTACCTCAACATGATCGCCGTGAATTTCGGTGGCGGACCGGTGGGCATCGAGACGATCGCCGCCGGCCTGTCCGAACCGCGGGACGCCATCGAGGATATCATCGAGCCCTACATGATCCAGCAGGGTTTCATCCAGCGCACGCCGCGTGGCCGGGTGCTGACGGTGACGGCCTGGAAACATCTCGGCCTGCAGCCGCCGAAGGAGCTTGAGGCCGCGCAGTTCCGCCTTTCCCTTGGGGAGGACGAATGAGCGCCCGCCGCATGATCCGCATGGATGACGGGCAGGGCCGCGTCTTCCAGATGCGGGTGGCCGGGCTTGCCTTCCGCGACGGCCATCTCCTCGTGCACCGCGCCACGCATGAGACGTTCTGGACGCTGCCCGGCGGCCGGGCGGAACTGGGCGAAACGTCTGAAGCCACGCTGGTGCGCGAAATGCAGGAGGAGCTTGGCGTGGCCGCCACCATAGGGTGGCTTCTCTGGTCGGTGGAGAATTTCTTCCACTACGACGGGGCCGACTGCCACGAATACGGCCTCTATTACCTGATGGACCTGCCGGAGAGCTTCCCGTTCCACACCTGCGACATCGTTCATCGTGTGCAGGACGGGTCGAGCGCGCTGGAGTTCAAATGGGTTCCCGCCACCCGCGAGGCGGTCGCGGCGCTGGACATGCCGCCCTATTTCCTCGCCCGCGAGATCGAAACCCTGCCGGAAAGCCCGCGTCACATCGTCTGGCACGACGGCAATCTGGATTGATGATCGGAAACGCCGGTCCGGCATTGCAGGAAAGACCATGACATGAACGAGCACCACCATCCGCTTTCCGGCGAGATCGGCGAGGAGGGGCGGCACCGCCTCATTCAACGCGTCTATTACGAGGATACGGATTTTTCGGGCCTCGTCTATCACGCCCGCTACCTGCATTTCCTCGAACGCGGCCGCACCGACTACCTGCGCTGCCTCGGCGTCGAGCAGAGCCGGCTGGTGACGGTGGATGAGGAGGGGCTGGTTTTCGTCGTCCACCGCATGGAGATCGATTTCAAGAGCCCCGCACGCATGGACGACGTGGTGACGATCCTGACGCGGACGGAAAAGGCCGGCGGCGCCAAGATGATCCTGGTGCAGGAAATTCGCCGCGGCGAGACGCTGCTGATCGCCGCAAGGGTCATCATCGCCGTCATCAATGCGAAAGGGCGGCCGCGGCGGCTTCCGGAAGGCCTCGCCGCGCAGTTCACCGGCGTTGCGTTGCAAGGCTGAAAAGCGTTTTTCGCATGGCCGCACGGCCATTGAGCACTTGCAAAATAAACTAAACCGTGAAAGTAAAGTTTTCGTGGTGCAAGACAAAGCCCCGACAGGAGCGCCGCTCGCAACCCTTTACGCCCTTCGCCCACGCCCGCTGCAAGTCCGCCTCGTCAGAGGCGGGCGGCTAAGAGACTAACACTCTTTTAACCATAATGGTGTCTTACTGGAATTCAAAGGATGTTGTGCGCTGCACGCCTTCCTTTAACCAAATTTGACAGCAAGAAGGCAGGCTGGAACGTTTCGCTTGACAGGGTGTCCAGCGGTGGCCGCCGGGGCTTTCTTGCAGGATTACTTTGGAACCGCCCGGTCAAGCACCGGGCGTTTGGATTCGGGGATTGTACATCTATGGAACAGGTTGCATTGGAAGCCGCGACGCACGACGTCAGCCTCTGGGCGCTCTTCATGCAGGCAGGTCTTGTCGTCAAGCTGGTCATGCTCGGCCTGATCGGCGCTTCGGTATGGACGTGGGCGATCGTCATCGACAAATATATCAGCTTCGGCCGTGCGCGGCGGCAATTCGACCAGTTCGAGCAGGTTTTCTGGTCCGGCCAGTCGCTTGAAGAGCTGTACCGCACGCTTTCGGAGCGCCAGAACACCGGCCTCGGCGCCATCTTCGTGTCGGCGATGCGCGAATGGAAGAAGAGCTTCGAGCGCGGCGCCCGGTCGCCGATCGGCCTGCAGATGCGTATCGACCGCGCCATGGACGTGACGCTGGCGCGGGAAGCCGAACACCTGACGGGACGGCTGTCGTCGCTCGCCACCATCGGCTCGGCTGGTCCGTTCGTCGGTCTGTTCGGCACGGTCATCGGTATCATGACCTCGTTCCAGGCGATCGCCGGTTCCAAATCGACCAACCTTGCCGTCGTGGCGCCCGGTATCGCCGAAGCGCTGCTCGCCACCGCCATCGGCCTCGTCGCCGCTATCCCGGCGGTTATCGCCTACAACAAGTTCTCCGGCGACGCCGGCAAGCTGTCGGCACGCATGGAAGGTTTCGCGGACGAATTTTCTGCCATTCTTTCGCGCCAGATCGATGAGAAGCTGCAGCCTCGCGCGGCTGCACAGTGATCGGCCGGCGGGAGTTTAGCTCATGGGTATGAATCTAGGCGGACAGGGCTCGGGCGGCGGCAAGCGCCGTCGTCGCGGTGGCGGCCATGGTGGTCCGGTCAGCGAAATCAACGTCACGCCGCTGGTCGACGTCATGCTGGTGTTGCTCATCATCTTTATGGTGGCAGCGCCGATGATGACGGTCGGCGTGCCGATCGACCTGCCGGAAACGCAGGCGAAGCCGATGAACTCGGATACGCAGCCGATCACGGTCTCGGTCAATCCTGCCGGTGAAATCTACCTGCAGGAAACCAAGATCGCCATCGACGAGGTGGTTCCGAAGCTCGAGGCGATCGCCACGACGGGTTACAACGAACGTATCTATGTCCGCGGCGATACCAATGCGGGTTACGGCACGGTGATGCAGGTCATGGCCCGCATTTCCTCGGCCGGCTTCAAGAACATCGGTTTGGTCACGTTGCAAGAACAGAGTAAGTGAACGGGACGCTATGAAGGGTAGTGTTGTCGCATCAGGTATTCTGCACGGCCTTCTTCTGGCCGCGGCGCTGGTTTCCATCGGCGCCCCGGCTTCCTTTGAAGTGGCCGATGTCGAGGCGTTGCCTGTCGATATCATTCCGGTCGAATCGATCACCCAGACACAGCAGGGTGACGAGAAGGCCGAGATGAAGGAGAAGGCTGCGCCTATTCCGACGACCAAGCCCTCGACCGTCGAGAATGCCGAAAATGCCGGCGACAACGACGTCGACCTGAAGAGCGCCCCGGTGCCGATCACCAAGCCCTCGAACGTCGAGACGGCCGCCGCTCCCGAAAAGGTGGAGAAGGTCCTGCCTCAGCAGGACGACGTCGCCAACGAGATCAAGGAAATCCAGCAGGAACAGGAAGCCGCCGCCAGCCAGGAAGTGGCGTTGAAGACCGAACCCAAGGAAGAGGTCAAGCCTGATCCGAAGCCGGAAGTGAAGGCCGAAACGACACCGGAGCCGACGCCGACGGAAACCGCTGAAGAAGCGCTGCCGGAAAACGTGCCGGTGCCCGTCGCCAAGCCGCTGCAGGAAAAGAAGCCGGAAGAGAAGAAGACCGCCGAAGAAAAGCCGACGCCCGAGACGAAGAAGGCGGAGGAAAAGCCGGTCGAGAAAAAGAAGACCGAGACGGCCAACAAGAATTCCGATGACAAGAGCAAGGAAGACAAGAAGAAGCAGGAGACGGCGAAATCGAAATCCTCCAAGCAGAGCGATTTTAACGCCGACGACATTGCAAGCCTCTTGAACAAGACCGACGCCAAGTCGACCGGTGCGAAACGTTCGACCGAGACGGCGGCGCTCGGAACCAAGAAGACCACCGGCGGCTCGAAGCTGAGCCAGAGCGAGATGGACGCCCTGCGCGGCCAGATCGAGAACAACTGGTCGGTCATTGCCGGGATCGAAGGCGCCGACGGTGTGGTGGTCCGCGTGACGATGAAGCTCGACGAGACCGGCGATATCATTGGCGATCCGCAAGTGGTCGCCTCCGGTGGATCGGAAACGGCCCGCCGAACCCTCGAAGGCAGCGCTTTGCGCGCCATCATGAAGTCGCGCCCGTTCAAGAACCTGCCGCGCGACAAATATGACGCCTGGAGCGAAGTCGTCGTGAACTTCGACCCCAGCGAATTGCTATAAGTGCTGAAAGGCCAAAGATGATGAAGTGTTCCATGGTTCGTCTCCTCGTCCTCCTGGCGGGCATGCTGGCAGGTTTTGCCGCGCCGGCCGGCGCGGTCGTCGAGATCAATATCAACAAGGGCAATGTCGAGCCGCTGCCGATTGCCGTGACGGATTTCGTGTCCGGCAACGACCTGGGTGCGCAGGTGTCAGCGGTCATCGCCGCCGACCTCAAGCGGTCGGGCCTGTTTGCGCCGATCAGCAAGACGGCGTTCATCGAAAAGATCGGCAACCCCGACCAGGCGCCGCGTTTCGAGGACTGGAAGGTCATCAACGCCCAGGCCCTGGTCACCGGCCGCGTCACCCAAGAAGGTGACGGTCGCCTGCGCGCCGAGTTCCGCCTGTGGGATAGCTTTGCCGGCAAGCAGTTGACCGGTCAGCAGTTCTACACCCAGCCGGAAAACTGGCGCCGTGTCGCGCACATCATCGCCGATGCGATCTACAAGCAGATTACCGGCGAACAGGGCTATTTCGACACCCGCGTCGTCTTCGTGTCCGAACGCGGCCCGAAGACGGCCCGCAAGCGCCAGCTCGCCATCATGGACCAGGACGGTTTCAACGTCCGCATGCTGACCAATTCCAACGACATCGTCCTGACGCCGCGCTTTTCGCCGAACCGCCAGGAAATCACCTACATGTCCTTCGAGGGCAATCAGCCGCGTGTCTATCTGCTGCAGCTCGAAACCGGGCAACGTGAGGTCGTCGGCAATTTCCCCGGCATGACGTTTTCGCCGCGCTTCTCGCCGGATGGCCAGCGGGTGATCATGAGCCTGCAGCAGGACGGCAACGCCAATATCTACACCATGGACCTGCGCTCGCGCACCACGACGCGCCTGACGTCCACGGCGGCGATCGACACCTCGCCGTCCTATTCGCCGGACGGCTCGCAGATCGTCTTCGAAAGCGACCGCGGCGGCCGGCAGCAGCTTTACGTCATGGGTGCCGATGGCTCCGGCCAGCGCCGTATCTCCTTCGGCGATGGTTCTTATTCGACGCCGGTCTGGTCGCCGCGCGGCGACCTGATCGCCTTCACCAAGCAGTCGGGCGGCAAGTTCTCCATCGGCGGGATGAAGACCGACGGTTCGGGCGAACGCATCCTGACGACGGGCTTCCACAATGAAGGCCCGACCTGGGCGCCGAACGGCCGCGTGCTGATGTTCTTCCGCCAGAACGCCGGCGCCGGCGGTCCGCAGATGTATTCGATCGACCTGACCGGCTACAACGAGCAGGTTGTCAAGTCGCCGGCCTTCGCCTCCGACCCGGCCTGGTCGCCGCTGCTCGAATAGGGCGGCCGCAGTTGCGGTGCAAAACGTTAACTTGCTTTGCGGCGGGATGTCTCCATCCCGCCTCTTTGTTGCCGCAAAGTCCTGTGACTGAACGATTCCGGGACAAAATTGGCGGTTCATTAACCATACGCGTTGAATGCCGGTTAACCGAAAATGGTTAGAGTCTGGCAACGCTGAAATTTGACTTTGCAAGGAGATCCGTGGCTATGAGCCGTATGAACACCGTGGCGACGAGCCGTATGCAGACCCTCGCACGCAACCCCGTCGTGCTTGCCCTGGCGCTTAGTCTGGCTCTGGCCGGTTGCGCTTCCAAGAAGAACCTGCCGAACAACGCCAACGACCTCGGCCTGAACGGCAACGGCGTCAATGGCGCCGCCACGCCCGGCTCGACGCAGGACTTCACCGTCAACGTCGGCGACCGCATCTTCTTCGATACCGACTCCACGTCGATCCGTGCCGATGCGGCGCAGACGCTCGACCGCCAGGCACAGTGGCTTGCGCAGTATCCGAACTATGCCATTACCGTCGAAGGCCATGCCGACGAACGCGGCACGCGCGAATACAACCTCGCTCTCGGCGCACGCCGCGCTGCCGCGACCAAGCAGTACCTCGCTTCGCGCGGCGTTCCGGCAAACCGCATGAAGACGATCTCCTACGGCAAGGAAAAGCCGGTCGCCGTCTGCGACGACATTTCCTGCTGGTCGCAGAACCGTCGCGCCGTTACCGTTCTCGGCGGCGCCGGCATGTAATTTTCCGGAACACCGGATGTCCGTTCAAAACCCCGTCGCGATCCGCGGCGGGGTTTTTCGTTGCGGGGAGGGGGCCTGGCGCTCCTGTCGCGGCGCCATCGGCCGAAATGCCGGTCACGGCGGTATTTTTCACCACACTTTGGCCGAACTCCGTTGCTTTTTGACGGTAATTGGAAAAACTCTCCTGACCGCGCCGAACAGGCGCGCCGATTCACGATGACAGGACAAAAGGACATGAAGAAACTTGTCGTGGCGGGAATGCTCGGTTTCGCAGCGCTTTGCGGCCTGCAGGCGACGGCGCATTCCATGCCGCTCTTGGTGCCCCACGCACCGGTGAAAACAGGAGATGCGCGCCAGCCTCTGATCCTCGTTCAGAGCGCCGATCCGACGATCCGCATCCAGGAGCTCGAAGAGCAGATCCGCACGCTCAACGGCCGCATCGAAGAGATGAGCTTCCAGCTTCTCCAGATGCAGGAGCAACAGCGCAAGACCCAGGAGGATAACGAGTTCCGCTTCCAGGAGCTGGAAAAGAAGAGCGGCAAGAAGACCGGGTCGCTCGAGACGAACAAGGCGCCGGAAACCGATGTGACGACGATCATCGAGCAGAACCAGGCGACCCCTGGCGTCGAAACCGGCAATGACACGACGGCGAGCACGGCGACCGGCCAGTCCCAGGAAACGCTCGGTTCGATCGAGCTCGACAGCAACGGCAATCCGGTCCGTGCCACCATCAACGAGAATGCCGATAACGGTTCGGGCACTGCGCCCGCAAGCGGCACCGGCGCGACGCAGGAAACTGCGTCGCTCGGCAGCGAGGCGCAAGCCTATCAGGCTGCCTACGGCCATGTGCTTTCCGGCGATTACGGCCTCGCCGAGCAGGAATTCCAGAGCTATATCGCGCAGTATCCGTCCAGCGCCAAGATCGCCGACGCCAATTTCTGGCTGGGCGAGGCCCTCTATTCGCAAGGCAAGTACAACGAATCGGCAAAGACCTTTCTGAACGCCCACCAGACCTATGGCAAATCGCCGAAGGCGCCGGAAATGCTGCTGAAGCTCGGCATGTCGCTGGCAGCCCTCGACAATCGCGATACGGCTTGCGCCACGCTGCGCGAAGTCAGCAAGCGGTATCCCAAGGCCTCGCGCGCAGTGATCAACAAGGTCGCCTCGGAACAGAAGCGCCTGAGCTGCTGATTGCGGCCGGTTGCCCTTTGCCCGCCCATCTTTCTCCGCAAGTCGCCATCGATGCGCTGCTGACCACCATTCACCGCCCCGCGCACCTGCTCGTCGCCATTTCCGGCGGCAGTGATTCCACCGGCCTCCTCGTTCAGCTTCACCAGGCCTTGCGCTCCGGTCGCCATCCCCACATTTCCCTGTCTGCCGTCACGGTCGATCATGCGCTGCGATCCGCCTCCGCCGCGGAAGCGCGCGCCGTCGCCGCGTTGTGCGCTCGTCTCGGCATCGCTCATGTCACCAAGGTCTGGAGCGGCGAAAAGCCGGCGCGCGGATTGTCTGCCGCGGCGCGGGAAGCACGCTACCGTCTTTTGTGCGAGGCTGCCGACGAGTTCGGGGCGAACGCCATCCTGTCCGCACACACCGCCGACGACCAGGCCGAGACCGTCGCGATGCGGGCGGCCCGCAACGCCTCGCCGGACAATGCCGGCCTTTCCGGCATGGCGTCCGCGGTTCTCTTGTTGCGCCGGCACTGGCTGCTGCGACCGCTGCTGGCCTGTCGCCGCGCCGATATCCGCGCCGTGCTGGGGGAAGCCGGCATCGGCTGGATCGACGATCCATCGAATGTCGATCCCGCTTATGAACGTGCTCGCATCCGTGCCGCCCTTTCGCCTGGCGGAGAAGAAGCCGGCGGCGATCTCGACACCCGCGCCGCCTTGTCGCAGGCGGCGGCGGCCTTTCTCGACCGGCACCTGACCGTGACCGCATCCGTCGTCGCCGGTTTGAGCCGCGCGGCGCTTGCCTCCACTGACCGCCAGACCCGCCGCTACGCCCTCAATGCCGTCGCAGCCGCCATCGGCGGACGCGCGCATGGCCTGGCGCTGGAGCCGATGGACCGGCTGCTGGCCATGCTCGACGGTGACGGCGCGGCGAAGATGACGGCCGGCCGGGTGGTTTTCGATCTCAGGCGCGACGGCCTGTACATCACGCGCGAGAGCCGCGATATTTTGCCGCTGCGCGTCGAATCCGGCGACAGAACGATCTGGGACGGCCGCTTTCTCATCCGCAACGGCAGTGCCGAAGCGATCGTGGTCGAAAGTGGTGGGCAGGGCATGAACGGGGATCTCTTCGATGGTCTGCCGCCTGGTGTGGCAAGGCGCGCTTGCGCCGCGCTGCCGCTGGTTCGCGCTGGAAACATTGCGTTTCCGCTCTCGGCGGAGGGAGGCGGCGGTTTGATCGGGACGGAAGTTTTTCTCGCCGCCTACGACTGTTTTTTGCCATTGTTCGACCGTAAACTGGCAAATGTCCTGGCGCTTCGCCTCGGTCGTGGTGAATATGCGTTACCGTTTCACGACTTGTTGACGGAAAACGCATGTTGACTTGCAGTTTGCCTTGGCAATAACGGGCCGCAACCCTATGTTATAGGCACAGTCCTGTGCCTGCATGGCAGGTGGACGATTCAGGTTCCGGGGAGTTCAATGAACCCAAATTTTCGAAATATCGCCTTGTGGGCCATCATAGCCCTGCTGTTGATCGCACTCTTCAGCATGTTCCAGACGGCGCCGACGCAATCGGGTTCACGAGAAATTCCCTATTCGCAGTTCATTCGCGAGGTCGATTCCGGCCGCGTCCGTGACGTGACGGTGACCGGCAATCGCGTCATCGGCAGCTATGTCGAGAACGGTACCACGTTCCAGACCTATTCTCCCGTCATCGACGACTCGCTGATGGACCGCCTGCAGAACAAGGGCGTGACCATCGTGGCGCGTCCGGAGACGGATGGTTCGTCCGGCTTCCTCAGCTATCTCGGCACGCTGCTGCCGATGTTGCTGATCCTCGGCGTCTGGCTGTTCTTCATGCGCCAGATGCAGGGCGGTTCGCGCGGCGCCATGGGATTCGGCAAGTCGAAGGCGAAGCTTTTGACGGAAGCGCATGGCCGCGTCACCTTTGACGATGTCGCCGGCGTCGACGAAGCCAAGCAGGATCTCGAAGAAATCGTCGAATTCCTGCGCGACCCGCAAAAATTCCAGCGCCTCGGCGGCCGTATCCCGCGCGGCGTGCTGCTCGTCGGCCCTCCGGGCACGGGCAAGACGCTGCTCGCCCGCTCGGTCGCCGGCGAAGCCAACGTGCCGTTCTTCACTATTTCCGGTTCGGACTTCGTCGAAATGTTCGTCGGCGTCGGTGCGAGCCGCGTCCGCGACATGTTCGAGCAGGCGAAGAAGAATGCGCCCTGCATCATCTTCATCGACGAAATCGACGCCGTCGGCCGCCATCGTGGCGCCGGTCTCGGCGGCGGCAACGATGAGCGCGAACAGACCCTCAACCAGTTGCTGGTCGAGATGGACGGTTTCGAGGCGAACGAAGGCATCATCCTGATCGCCGCCACCAACCGCCCCGACGTGCTCGATCCGGCATTGCTGCGTCCGGGCCGGTTCGACCGCCAGGTCGTCGTTCCGAACCCGGATATCGTCGGCCGCGAGCGTATCCTCAAGGTGCATGTGCGCAATGTGCCGCTGGCGCCCAACGTCGATCTCAAGGTTCTGGCCCGCGGTACGCCTGGTTTTTCCGGCGCCGACCTGATGAACCTCGTCAACGAGGCGGCCCTGACTGCGGCGCGGCGCAACAAGCGCGTCGTCACCATGCAGGAATTCGAGGACGCCAAGGACAAGATCATGATGGGCGCCGAGCGCCGCTCGTCTGCGATGACCGAAGCTGAAAAGAAACTGACCGCCTATCACGAAGCCGGTCATGCGATCACCGCGCTCAAGGTGCCGGTGGCTGATCCGCTGCACAAGGCGACGATCATTCCGCGCGGCCGTGCGCTCGGCATGGTCATGCAGTTGCCGGAAGGCGACCGCTATTCCATGAGCTACAAATGGATGGTGTCGCGCCTGATCATCATGATGGGCGGCCGTGTTGCCGAAGAGATTACTTTCGGCAAGGAGAACATCACCTCGGGTGCTTCCTCGGACATCGAGCAGGCGACCAAGCTGGCGCGCGCCATGGTGACCCAGTGGGGTTTCTCCGACGTGCTCGGCCATGTCGCTTATGGCGAGAACCAGCAGGAAGTCTTCCTCGGTCACTCCGTGTCGCAGAGCAAGAACGTCTCGGAATCCACTGCCCAGAAGATCGATAGCGAAGTTCGGCGCCTGATCGACGAGGCCTATACCGAAGCAACGCGCATCCTGACCGAAAACCATGACGGTTTCGTCGCGATTGCCGAAGGGCTTCTGGAATATGAAACGCTGACCGGCGAAGAGATCAAGGCACTCCTCCGGGGCGAGAAGCCGCAGCGCGATCTCGGCGACGATGCGCCGACGAGCCGCGGCTCCGCCGTGCCGAAGGCTGGCGCCAAGAAGGACGGGCCGATCGCCAAGGGTGACGAACCCGAAGGCGGTTTCGAGCCGCAACCGCACTGATCCACATTCGATCGTTTTTAAAACCGCCCGGCCCCAAAAGCCGGGCGGTTTTGTTTTGCCCGGTTCCGGCCAAGATAACTGCATGGCGGTCAGCTTGCGATAAGTAACGCGATGTAATGGATATTGACGTTATTTGACGTGCCGATGTCCGCGCTTTGTGGCATGACAGCGCCGATAACGGGCGGAAGACAGCCGCCGCACACAGACGCATGGAAGCCGTGCCGGCGCCAGACACCGTTTGTTGTCCATGGCGCCCATGCGCCCGCAACCGGCGCACCCGATGCAGGTGCGCCCCATTTCGAGGGTAGATTATGAAGCGTCGTTATTTTGGTACTGACGGTATTCGCGGGCAGTCCAACACCTTCCCGATGACGCCCGATCTCGCCATGCGGGTCGGCATTGCCGTCGGCACCATTTTCCGCCGCGGTACGCATCGCCACCGCGTGGTGATCGGCAAGGATACGCGCCTTTCCGGCTACATGCTGGAAAATGCCATGGTGGCCGGTTTTACCGCCGCCGGCGTCGATGCTTTCGTTCTCGGCCCGATCCCGACGCCCGCCGTCGCCATGCTCACCCGCTCGCTGCGCTGCGATATCGGCGTGATGATCTCCGCCTCGCACAATCCTTACGAGGATAACGGCATCAAGCTGTTCGGCCCGGACGGTTACAAGCTCTCCGACGAGATCGAGATGCAGATCGAGGACCTGCTCGAGAGGGATCTTTCCAGCCAGCTCGCCAAATCCGACGATATCGGCCGGGCCAAGCGCATCGACGGCGTGCATGACCGCTACATCGAATTCGCCAAGCGTACCCTGCCGCGCGACGTGACGCTGCAAGGCCTACGAGTGGCGATCGATTGCGCCAACGGTGCCGCCTACAAGGTCGCTCCCGCCGTGCTCTGGGAGCTCGGCGCCGACGTCGTCACCATCGGCGATACGCCGAACGGCACCAACATCAATCTCGATTGCGGTTCGACCCATCCGGCGGCACTGCAGAAGAAGCTGCACGAGGTGCGCGCCGATATCGGCATCGCGCTCGACGGCGACGCCGACCGCGTGATCATCGTCGACGAAACCGGCACGATCGTCGACGGCGACCAGTTGATGGCGGTGGTTGCCGAAAGCTGGGCCGACGACCAGATCCTCAAGGGCGGCGGCATCGTCGCCACCGTCATGTCCAACCTCGGGCTCGAGCGTTTCCTCGACGGCAAGGGCCTGACGCTGGCGCGCACCAAAGTCGGCGACCGCTATGTGGTCGAGCATATGCGCCAGAACAATTATAATGTCGGCGGCGAGCAGTCCGGCCATATCGTGCTCTCGGATTTCGGCACCACCGGCGACGGCCTTGTCGCCGCGCTGCAGATTCTCGCCTGCGTCAAGCGCTCCGGCAGGACCGTGAGCGAGGTGTGCCGCCGTTTCGAGCCGGTGCCGCAGCTTTTGCGCAACGTCCGCATCTCCGGCGGCAAGCCGCTGGAAGACGGCATCGTCAAGCAGGCGATCGCCGATGCCGAAAGCGAACTGGCCCGCTCCGGCCGCCTGGTCATCCGCCCCTCCGGCACCGAGCCGCTGATCCGCGTCATGGCGGAAGGTGACGACCGCAGCCAGATCGAGCGCATCGTCAACGATCTCGTCGGCGTCATCGCCAATGTGCGGACGGCTGCCTGAGGCTATAAGAACCGCGTTTCAAAAAGGCGGCCTCTGGTCGCCTTTTCGACTCGGATGAAACACAGTGCTTCAATCATGCATTGAACCGGTGGTCATCTTCGTCGATGTTTCGCGCGATTCAGAATCCTTCGGAGCCTACCGGCCTTCTTCAGGCGCCTTGTCGTCTTCGCTTCCGCTCAGGGCGATGAGGATGTGGTTGTGCAGCAGGAAAGTTACCAGGATGATCGGCACGGTGATCGGCCATAGCAGGCAGACGAGGACGCCGCCTGCCGCCCCCCAGGTCCAGAACTTGTCCGTCCCGGACTTGTACTGTTCGCAACAGGTCAGGAAAGAGCCGGCCAAAGCCGGCAGGGCCCAGATTAGAACGACAATGAGGATTCCGGTGGACATGTTCGGCTGCTGATCCTTCGGCTGTCTCATCATCCTCATTTCGGCACAGGAGTCTTCACCCGTTTGGGGGGCTTCGGAAATGGAAGTCGAGGCTTCTGCGGAAAGACGGAAGCGGCAATCGGTGCGAGCGAAGGCACGACGTGCGAGGTTAAGGTTTTGTGAAGCAATATTTTCTGCGTATCTTTAACCAGCTTCGTTAGCAACTCGCGGCGTTCAGCAGCCTCTTTTAATCGGCTTTTAACCTTTACGCTTCATTATCCATAACGAATTGGAAATATTGGCCGGTTTCGACCCAGCCAATTGCAAAACGGACCTGGAGTTGAAGCTATGAAGATGAGCGTGTTCGGCGCATTCGCCGTCTTACTCGTGAGTACCTCTGCTTTCGCGGCTGATCTTTATCAGCCCGAGCCGATACAGCCGATCGAGGAGCAGCCGGTGACGGTCACGGAGGCCAGCGGCTGGTATCTGCGCGGCGATGCCGGTTATTCGTTCAATCACCTGCGCGGCGCGAAATTTTTCCAGGGCTCGAACTCGTATGAGCGGGATTTCGACCATTCCTCGTTGCGCGACGCCTTCACGCTCGGCGCCGGTGTCGGTTACCAGGTCAACCATTATCTGCGCACCGACCTGACGTTCGACTACATGTTCCGCTCGAAGTTCAACGGCTCGACCAGCGGCGGCGGTTCCGATTTCGGCGCCTGCGTCCTTGCCTGCACATCGAAGGACGTCGCTTCGCTGACCGCATTCAGCCTGCTCGCCAACGCTTATGTCGATGTCGGCACCTGGGGTTCGGTCACGCCTTACGTCGGCGCCGGTATCGGCGGCACCTACGTGAAGTGGGACAATCTGAAGAACACCTCATGCTCCGACAGCGATCCGACGAACTGCGACGGCACGGTCGAGCATGGCGGCAAGGGCAGCTGGCGCTTCACCTATGCCCTGATGGCCGGTGCCTCGGTCGATGTTACCTGCAACGTCAAGGCCGATGTCGGCTACCGCTTCCGCCACGTCGATGGCGGCAAGATGTTCGGATACGCCTCGAACGGCGGCCCGGGCTACGACAAGGGTTTCACCTCGCATGAGGGCCGCGTCGGCATGCGCTATATCTTCAACGGTTGCGCCGAGCAGGCCTATATTCCGCCGGCGGACATTCCGCTGCAGCAGCCGATCTACAAATAATCGACTGCCGATATGTTCGAAAAGCCGTCCGGATCTTCCTCCGGGCGGCTTTTTCGTGTCTGCCCTTATGTTTCGCAAAGCTTAAGGAACATGCTTAACGGGTCGTTAACCGAACAGGATCATAGTTAATGCGGTTCTAATTTTAAAACGGGATAGCTGTGATGATCCGGTCCTGTGTATTTCTGACGGCGGCGGTGCTGGCCCTTGGCCTTGGCGGCGCTGCGCGTGCGGCCGATGAGGTGCCGGATCTGTTCGCGCCCGAAATCACCACGACGCCGGCAGCGGCCGGCTGGTACCTGCGCGGCGATGTCGGCTACACCGGCTGGACCGGCGACGAGGGGGCCGGTTACACCGCTTATGGCGCGGGCGGCGCGGTGACGGCGCGCGGTTTCGACGATGCCCGCTTTTCCCATCCCGTTTCTTATGGCGTGGGTGTCGGTTATCAGGTCAACGACATGTTTCGTGCCGACGTCACGGCGGAGACCTTCCGTGGCCGGTTCAACGGCAACGTCGATTTTGGCGGCGCCTGTGTTGCCGGTCCGGCGGCTGCGGCCTGCGGTTCGAAAAGCAGCGCGGTCTATCGCGGCGTCGGCATCCTGGCCAATGGTTATGTCGATCTCGGCACGGTCGTCGGTCTGACACCCTATATCGGCGCCGGCGTCGGCGCGACGCAGCTTCGCTGGGGCGATGTTTCCATGACGGCCTATTGCGCCGATGGCGGGATCAACTGCGTCGGCGGCGGCTCTGGCCGCTACGACGGCCGCAACAGCTGGCGTTTCACTTATGCCTTGATGGCCGGTGTTTCCTACGATGTCAGCGAGCGGATCAAGCTCGATGTCGGTTACCGCTACAGCGACATTGCCGGCGGCGACATGTTCGGCCCGGCGCCGGATGGCAGCGGCAGCATTCGCGGCGATGACGATGGTTTCTCGCGCCATGAGATCCGCGCCGGCCTGCGGATCAGCCTCTGGTAGTCATGGCTTGCCATGCGCGGCAACGATCCCGTTCCGAAACGAATCAGCGGCATCGGAATTGGCCTTGCCCGTGGATAAGCTATTGATATTGCATTAATAAGCTTGGGTGAAGTTTTCCCCGGGCAGGGCCTGTGTTCGTGCCGTTAAAGCTTGATTAACCCTGGGCCTTCGCAGAACGGCCCCTCGGCCGCTTTCGCCTGCAACTGCCTCGCGCTCGCTGTAACGTCCGCGGCAGGAGGTGATTCGCGATGATCATGCGACAATGCATCTTTGCCTACAGTCACATACAGACCGCGTTGCAGATTGCGACGGAACAGCCGGAATGTGAGGAACTGATCGCTCCGCTGGCCCATGCACTGGCGGAAATCCGCATCGTGCAGGGCAAGATCCAGCAATGCAACCGGACGCGGGACAACGTCGTGCCGCTTCGGGTGGCTGATTGCCGGTCGAAGAAGGATGGCGACGACGTAGCTTCGAACTGAGATCTCTGCGGGCTGCGACAGATCCCATGTCGCAGCCCGCCAAAAAATTTTCCTCTTTGCGACTTTGGCTTCTTGACTGTGACGGTCCATCTCTATAGCAACGGCGTCAGGACACCTCTCCCTAACGAGAGGCTTCTATCTGGAAGGGTAGCCCCATGACGACGTTGACGAAGCCGGACCTCCGTCCGGGCAATACGCATTTTTCTTCTGGCCCTTGCTCGAAGCGCCCCGGTTGGTCGCTGACAGCCCTGCAAGATGCAGCACTCGGCCGCTCCCACCGCGCGAAAATCGGCAAGAACAAGCTCAAGCTGGCGATCGACCTCACCCGTGAGGTTTTGAACGTGCCTGTGGATTACCGCATCGGCATCGTGCCGGCTTCGGATACCGGCGCCGTCGAAATGGCGCTCTGGTCGCTGCTCGGCGCCCGTGGTGTCGACATGGTCGCGTGGGAAAGTTTTGGTTCCGGCTGGGTTTCCGATGTCGTCAAGGAGCTGAAGCTCCCGGATGTCCGCAAGTTTACCGCCGATTACGGCCTTCTCCCCGATTTCTCCAAGGTGGATTTCGACCGCGACGTGGTCTTCACCTGGAACGGCACCACCTCGGGTGTGCGCGTTCCGAACGCCGATTTCATCCCGGCCGACCGCAAGGGCCTGACGATCTGCGACGCCACGTCGTCGGCCTTCGCCCAGGACATGGATTTTTCGAAGCTCGACGTCGTCACCTTCTCCTGGCAGAAGGTGCTGGGCGGCGAGGGCGCGCATGGCATGCTGATCCTTAGCCCGCGCGCCGTCGAGCGGCTGGAAAGCTATGACCCGGCCTGGCCGCTGCCGAAAATCTTCCGCATGACCAAGGGCGGCAAGCTCATCGAAGGCATCTTCACCGGCGAGACCATCAATACGCCGTCGATGCTCTGCGTCGAAGACTATATCGATGCGCTCACCTGGTCGAAGTCGATCGGCGGCCTCAAGGCGCTGTTTGCCCGCGCCGACGCCAATGCAAAGGTCATCCATGATTTCGTCGCCCAGAACGACTGGATCGCCAACCTCGCCGCCGACCCGGCGACGCGCTCCAACACCTCGGTGTGCCTGAAGATCGTCGATGCTGAGGTCACGGCACTCGATGCGAGCGGCCAGGCCGATTTTGCCAAGGGCGTCGTCGCCCTGCTCGAAAAGGAAGGCGTCGCCTTCGATATCGGCGCCTATCGCGATGCCCCGTCGGGCCTGCGCATCTGGGCCGGTGCGACCATCGAGACATCGGACATGCAGGCGCTGATGCCCTGGCTTTCCTGGGCTTTCGAGACCCAGAAGGCAGCACTTTCCCAGGCTGCGGCCTGATTGTTGCGTCGGCTTCGCCCGAAAGGCGAAGCCCCATTCTTCCATCGTTGACAATTTTCAGGAGGCCTTCATGGCACCGCGCGTTCTCGTATCCGACGAACTGTCGGAAACTGCCGTCCAGATTTTTCGCGATCGCGGCGTAGAGGTGGATTTCCAGCCGAAGCTCGGCAAGGACAAGGATAAGCTCGCCGAAATCATCGGCAATTATGACGGTCTCGCCATCCGCTCCGCCACCAAGGCGACGGAAAAGCTGATCGCCAGCGCCACCAACCTCAAGGTCATCGGCCGCGCCGGCATCGGCGTCGACAATGTCGATATCCCGGCTGCCTCGCGCCGCGGCATCATCGTCATGAACACGCCGTTCGGCAACTCGATCACGACCGCCGAGCACGCCATCGCGCTGATGTTCGCCGTTGCCCGCCAGCTTCCGGCGGCCGATAGTTCCACGCAGGCCGGCAAGTGGGAAAAGTCGAAGTTCATGGGTGTCGAGATCACCGGCAAGACGCTCGGCGTCATCGGCGCCGGCAACATCGGCTCGATCGTCTGCTCGCGGGCGCTTGGCCTGCGCATGAACGTGCTGGCCTACGATCCCTTCCTCTCGGCCGAACGGGCCCAGGAAATGGGCGTCACCAAGGTCGAACTCGACGAGCTGCTGGCCCAGGCGGATTTCATCACCCTGCACGTGCCGATGACCGACAAGACGCGCGGCATCCTCAACAAGGAAGCGCTGGCCAAGACCAAGCCCGGCGTGCGCATCGTCAATTGCGCCCGTGGCGGTCTCGTCGATGAGGCGGCGCTTGCCGAAGCGCTGAAGTCCGGCCACGTCGCCGGCGCCGGTTTCGACGTCTTCGAGGTCGAGCCCGCCACCGAAAGCCCGCTCTTCGGCCTGCCGAACGTCGTCTGCACGCCGCATCTCGGCGCCTCGACCACGGAAGCGCAGGAAAACGTCGCCCTGCAGGTGGCCGAGCAGATGTCGGACTACCTGATGAAGGGCGCCGTCTCCAACGCCATCAACATGCCGTCGATCACCGCCGACGAAGCACCCCGTCTCAAGCCGTTCATCAGGCTCGCTGACGTTCTCGGCGCCTTTGTCGGCCAGGTCACGGAAAGCGCCATCAAGGAAATCGAGATCCTGTACGACGGCGCCACCGCGACGATGAACACCAAGGCGCTGACCTCGGCGCTGCTCGCCGGCCTCATCCGGCCGCAGGTGGCCGACGTCAACATGGTTTCGGCCCCTGTCATGATCAAGGAAAAGGGCGTCATCCTTTCCGAAGTCAAGCGCGACAAGACCGGCGTCTATGACGGCTACATCAAGCTGACCGTGACCACCGGCAACCAGACCCGTTCGGTTGCCGGCACGGTGTTCTCCGACGGCAAGCCGCGCTTCATCCAGATCAAGGGCATCAACATGGATGCGGATGTCGGTCAGCACATGATCTACATCTCCAACACCGACGTGCCCGGCATGATCGGCTTCATCGGCACGACGCTCGGCGAAGCCAAGGTCAACATCGCCAACTTCCAGCTCGGCCGCGATAAGCAGGGCGGCGATGCCATCGCGCTGCTCTACGTCGATGGCGTGGTCACCGACGACGTGCTGGACAAGCTGCGCTCAAACCCGGCGATCCGCCAGGCGAAGCTGCTGACCTTCAACATCGACTGATCGTTTTCCCTCCCGGGAAATGTGTAAAACCCCGGCGCCGTCCTGGCGCCGGGGTCAGACCGCTGACAAAGGTATAAAACGCCTCCTTCGTCATCCTCGGCCTTGTGCCGAGGATCTAAGCACGTCAGATATAATCCTTTATCGTCAAGTGCTTAGTAGGCGAACGCAGATCCTCGGCACAAGGCCGAGGATGACGTCCGCGAGAGAACGGGGTTTTGTTTTGAACTGAACTGGAACTGGCTGACCCCGGCAAGGCCGGGGAGCTTGGCCAGCCGCGGGGCGGCAGACGGATCGTCGTCGTCCCGTCGTGATCGCCATGATGCCGGGCAGGCGACAGGGCAGGGCGCGGAATGTGTTCATCCGCGTCTTGCTTCAACGGTTGCGCTGTTCCGGCCGGCATTCGTGCATCATCACCGCCTGGCGGGGCAGGCGCAACATGCGCCGGCCGGCTTTCCGCCCTTGAAACGCCGGGCATTCCTTTCTATATCGGCGGCAATTCTTGTCATGCCCGGCGCTGCCGGAGTATGGTCTCAAGGGCAGATCGCGGTGTTGCCCTCTTTCTCATGACATGTGCCGCGCTTGATTGAAGATTGGCGAGACGCCCGTGAATACGCTCGATTTTGACAAGAAGCCCGAAGACACGCGCATCGTCGTTGCCATGTCGGGTGGCGTCGACAGCTCGGTGGTGGCCGGCGTGCTGAAGCGCGAAGGTTACGACGTGCTGGGCATCACCCTGCAGCTCTACGATCACGGCGCCGCGGTGCATCGCGCCGGCTCCTGTTGCGCCGGCCAGGATATCGACGATGCGCGCCGGGTCTGCGAAACGCTCGGTATTCCGCATTACGTGCTCGATTACGAAGCCCGCTTCCGCGAGACGGTGATCAACCCCTTCGCAGAAAGCTACGTCGCCGGCGAAACGCCGATCCCCTGCGTCGCCTGCAACCAGACCGTCAAGTTCGCCGACCTCTTGGCAACGGCGCGGGAGCTGGGCGCCGACGCGCTGGCGACCGGCCACTACATCCGCTCGCGCCCCAATCCCGCTCCGGGCCTGCCGAGCCGCCGCAGCCTCTACCGGCCGATCGATTCCGATCGCGACCAGAGCTATTTCCTGTTCGCCACCACGCAGGAACAGATCGACTACCTGCGTTTCCCGCTCGGCCATCTCTCCAAGGCGGAAACACGGGCGCTCGCCGAAGACATGGGTCTCGTCGTCGCCAAGAAGGCGGATAGCCAGGACATCTGTTTCGTGCCGCAGGGCAAATATTCCGACATCGTCGCCAAGCTGAAGCCGAATGCGGCGCTGGCCGGCGATATCGTCCATCTCGACGGTCGCGTGCTCGGCCGCCACGACGGTATCCTGCACTACACCATCGGCCAGCGCCGCGGCATCGGCATTGCTACCGGCGATCCGCTCTATGTCGTCTATCTCGACGCCCGCTCGCGCCGCGTCATCGTCGGCCCGAAGGAAGCGCTAGAAACCCACCGGGTCTATCTGCGCGACGTCAACTGGCTAGGCGACGGCCCGCTCGGCAGCGATGCCGCGGAGGGGTTTGCCTGCTTCGCCAAGGTGCGCTCCACCCGTCCGCCGGCACCGGCTGTGCTGCATGCGGACGACAGCGGCATCTATGTCGATCTTTCCGTCGGCGAGGCAGGCGTGGCGCCGGGCCAGGCCTGCGTCCTCTATTCGGCCGAGGGGCCGGACGCCCGCGTCTACGGCGGCGGTTTCATCGAGCGTTCCGAACGCGCCGCGGATGCGGAGGCCTCCTTGCGCGCCCTGCTCGCAACACCCGTGGCGGCATGAAAGCCAATCGCGCAAGACCGGAAAGTTTTCCCCAATCAGGCGCTTGACACTGGAGGTGCGGGGATTCTATAAGCCGCACATCCAAACGGGCCGGGCACAAAACGCCTCTTTCGGCCCGGATATGGCGGGGTAGCTCAGGTGGTTAGAGCAGCGGAATCATAATCCGCGTGTCGGGGGTTCAAGTCCCTCTCCCGCTACCATTCTTCTTCAACCTGCAATACGATAAAAGACTTGGCATATTGCCGAAGTCCCGGTCTGTGTGTGATATCTCACGCTCTTGGACGTGGAGATTTCTTCTTACCTTATGCACCGCGCATGTGGATCGCGGTGGTGCTGGCGCAGGAAACACCGATCTTGCTGCTCGACGAGCCAATCGCCTTTCTCGACATGGTCCACCAGATCGAAATGCTCAGACCTTCTGAACGACCTCAACGCCGAGGGCAACCCCGGCGACATTGTCACGGAACAGCTGGTCCATGACGTCTTTGGCCTGCGGGCCCTCGTCATCGAAGATCCGGTCTCCGGCACCCCGATGATCGTCCCGGCAAAACGCCGGCGAGGCTTCGCTTGAAGCACGGTAAAGTCACACTGGGGACAGGAAGCCCGGAGCCGGTTTGGGCGTCAGCATTTGCGATAAACGGTCGGATCCGGGATCGGGACGGCCGCCATCAGCGCCTGGGTATAGTCCTCGCGCGGGTTTTCGAATATGTCGCGGCGCGTGCCGGTCTCCACGATCCTGCCTCCGCGCATCACCGCGACCTTGTGCGACATCCGCTCGATGACAGCCATGTCATGCGAGATGAAGAGATAGGCGAGGCCCATCGTCTCCTGCAGTTCCAGCATCAGGTCGAGCACGCGGGCGCGGACGGAGACGTCGAGCGCGGCCACGCTCTCGTCGGCGACGATCAGTTTCGGCTCGAGCGCCAGGGCGCGGGCAATGCAGATGCGCTGGCGCTGGCCGCCGGAGAATTCGTGCGGATAACGCGTCGCGGCATCCGGCGTCAATCCGACGCGGCGGAGCAATTCGGCGACGCGGTCCTGCCGTTCGGAGGCGTTGCCGATGCCGTGGATGACCAGCGGCTCCGCCACCGCCTTGCCCACCGACATGCGCGGATCGAGCGAGGCATAGGGGTCCTGGAAGATCATCTGCGCCGAACGCCGGAAGGGGCGCATGTCGTGCTGCGACAATCCGGCGATGTCGCGGCCCTCGATATGCACCGAACCCGAGAACGGGATCAATCCCAGCACCGCCTTGCCGGTGGTCGATTTGCCCGAGCCGCTTTCGCCGACAAGGCCCATCGATTCGCCTGGCATGATGTCGAAGGAAATGCCGTCGACCGTCGCGGGCGGCGCCTTGCGCTTGAAGATCAGGCCGGACGCACCGCCATAGGTGACGCTGAGATCGGTGACGTTGAGCATGGGCGCGGCGCGGCGTTGGGCCGGTTGGATTACGCTCTTCGACACTCGGGGCGGGCCATTGGTTCCCGCCAGCGCGCCGAGCCGCGGCACGGCGGCCAGCAATTGCCGTGTATAGAGTTCGCGCGGATGGCCGAAGACCTCGACCGATGGTCCCTGCTCGACGATCCGGCCCTGCTGCATGATCACGACGCGGTCGGCCATTTCGGCGACCACGCCCATGTCATGCGTGATCATGATGATCGAGGTGCCGAATTCCGCCTTCAGCTTGCGCATCAGCTCCAGGATCTGCGCCTGCACGGTCACGTCCAGCGCCGTGGTCGGCTCGTCGGCGATCAGCACCTTGGGCCGGCAGGAGAGCGCCATGGCGATCATCACCCGCTGACGCATGCCGCCGGAAAGTTCATGCGGAAACTGCTTCAGGCGCCGCGCGGGATCGCTGATCTGCACCGCTTCCAGCATCTCAAGCGCGGTCGCCTCGGGATTGGCAGACCCCTGATGCTCGCGGATCGCCTCGACCAGCTGCGCGCCGATGTTCATCACAGGGTTGAGCGAGGTCATCGGCTCCTGGAAGATCATCGCGATCTCGCCGCCGCGGACATGCCGCATCTGGCTGTTGGACAGCGTCGTCAGTTCCCGCTCGCCGAGCCTGATCTTGCCCGACGTCACCTTCAGCGAGGCTTTGGGCAGCAGGCCCATGATCGACAGCGAGGTCACGGACTTGCCCGAGCCGCTTTCGCCGGCGATGCACAATGTCTCGCCGGGATAGAGGTCGAAAGAGATATCGTCGAGCACCCGCTTCAAACCCTCGGGTGTGCGCGCATCGACCGAGAGGCGCTCGACGCTGAGCACAGGTGTCCCCGTCAGCGCCCCTGTTGGCATGGTTTCGGTCACGCGAGCACGATCCTGGGGAAGTAGAAGGAGACGACCCAGTTGGGCATGTCGACGATTTCGGAGATGCGGAGATCGCCGCAGACCGAGCAGAGCATATAGGCGTCGACCGGGCTGTAGCCATGCTCGGCCGTCAGCAGGTCGATCATGCGCATGACGGCTTCGCGCGCGCCGGTCATCAGGTCCGGGCCGATGCCGGTCGTGACTTCGTACCCCATGCCGTCGAGATGGCGGGTGACCGGCTCGGTCGTGGTAAAGCGCGGCGACTTGAGATTGGCGCCCTTGACCAGATCCAGCGTCAGCTCGACATTCATCTGGCTTTCGATCGCCGTGCCGCAGACCTCACCGTCGCCCTGCGCCGCATGGGTATCACCGACGGAGAACAGCGCACCTTCGACTTCGACCGGCAGATAGAGCGTCACGCCGGCGGTGAGGTCGCGGATATCGAGGTTGCCGCCGACCTGGCGCGGCGGGACGACCGAATGCAGGCCGGGCTCGGCCGGTGCGACGCCGATCGTGCCGGTGAAGGGTTTCAGCGGCACCTTGCCGCCGGGGCCGAAAGCGGACGGCGCCATCGATACCGTGTCATAGGTCCAGATATGCAGCGCCGGGTTCTCGAACTGGTCGGCGAGGAGGCCGAAGCCTGGAATATTGGCGGTCCAGCCGACGCCCGAGGGGTGGAACTTGTTGATGCTGACCTTCAGCGCGTCCCCCGGCTGGGCACCCTCGATATAGACAGGACCACTGACCGGATTGATCTTGCCGAAGTCGAGATTGGCGAGTGTCTCCAGCGTGGCATCCGCACCGATCTGGCCGCCGGAGGAATCCATGCATTCGAACAGGATGGTCTCGCCGGGCTTTGCCGTCAGCGCCGGCGGGAAGTCGCGGTTCCAGCCGAAATTATGCTGGGCGCGGTGGATGGTGTGGTTGCAGATGCTGCACATGGGAATTCTCCAAGATGGCTTTGCGACAGCCCCTCATGCGGCTGCGTGCTTCGCACCCTTCCCCCCGCCATGCGGGGAGAAGGGAAATTCACGTCCAGGCGGCGTTACTTCACGAAGATCGCGTCGTAGTTGATGACGCGGGTCGGATCGATGTAGATGTTGTTCTCGCCGCCCATGCGGAGCGGCTTGGCCACGGCGCGGCGTTCATTGGTTACGGGGATCCAGGGCGCGTCCTTCATGGCGTCGGTGAAGATCGACTTCCACGCTGCGATACGCTCCGCGCCCTTGGCCGGATCGGACATGGAATCGGCTGCAACCGCTCGTTCGTCGAGCTCCGCATTGCAGTACCACGACCAGTTCCAGCCGCCCTGCACCGCGCCGCCGCAGCCGAGAATCGGGCCGTAGAAGTTCGACGGATCCGGGAAATCGGCGATCCAGGCCATGCCGCCCGACCAGATCATCGGCGCCTCGCCTTCGGTGCCGCCGGCGGCGATGACATTGCCCTGCGCCAGCGCGCGGATCTCGGCCTTGACGCCGATGGCCGCCAGATCCTGCTGGATCGCCTGGGCGATGCGCGGCTGCGGATCGGTGTTGGTGGCGTAGAGCACGGTCTCGAAACCATCGGGGTGGCCGGCTTCCGCCAGCAGCGCCTTGGCCTTCTCGACATTGTAGTCGTAACCGGCATAGTCGTTGTCATAACCCGGCATCAGCGGTGGCAGGATTTCCTTGGCGGGCGTGGCGCGGCCATTGAGGATGCGCACGATGCGCTCTTTGTTGATGGCATGGTTGACCGCCTGGCGTACCTTCAGGTCGTCGAAGGGTTTTACCTTGGTATTGAGCGTGACATAACCGGTGTGAAGCTGCTCGCCGTCAACGATCATCTGCGCGCCGTCAGGCGAATTCTTGATCTCGAGGAATTTCGCCGGCGGAATGCCGTCGCCGGCAATGTCGACCTCGCCCTTCTGCAGGCGCAAGAGCGCCACCAACGGTTCTTGGCCGACTTCGACCGTGAAGCTGTCGATCTTCGGCATGTCCTTGATGAAATAGTCGGGATTGCGTTCGAAGACCAGCTTCTGGCCGATCGTCCAGTCCTTGAGGAGGAAGGTGCCCGAGCCGACCGGCTTCTTGCCGAAATCACCGCCGGCCGCCTCGACTGCCTCCTTCGGCACGACCGAGGCGAAGTTGATCGCCAACACGTGCAGGAAAGTCGCATCCGGACGGGTCAGCTTGAAAACGACGGTGGAATCGTCGGGAGTCTCGATGCCCTTGAGGCCGCCATCCTTGCCGGCGGCCAGGTCATCAAAACCGTCGATGGCGCCGAAGAAGCCGGCGCCGGGACCCTGCGTCTTGGGATCGACGGCGCGCTCGATCGAATATTTCACGTCAGAGGCAACGATCTCGCGGCCATTGGAGAATTTCACGCCCTTGTGGAGCTTGAACGTATAGGTCAGGCCGTCGGGGGCGACGTCGAAGCTTTCGGCCAGCGACGGCACGAGATTGGCGGTGCCTGGCTCATAATCCATCAGCCGCGAGAACAGGCTCTTGATCATCGACCAGTTGACCCAGTCGTAGCCGATCTGCGGATCGAGCGTGGTGATGTCGTCCTTGTAGGTGACGACGATATCCTTGCCTTCGGCGTTTGCCGCAAGCGGCGTCAGCAGCGCGGCCGTCGCCAGGGCGGTTCCGAGTAACCAGCGTTTGAACATTTTGAGTTCCCCTTCTTTGGTTTTTCAGCTTGTGCGGATGCGCGGATCGATGACCGGCGCGATGAGGTCTGCGAGAAGATTGCCGGCGACGATCGCCAGTGCCGAGGTCAGCGTCACGCCCATGATGATGGGGATGTCGACCTGCTGGATCGCCTGCCAGGCGAGCTGGCCGATGCCCGGCCAGCCATAGACGGCCTCGACCACCACCACGCCGCCCATGAACTGGCCGATATCGATGCCGATCATGGCGATGATCGGCAGGATGGCGTTGGGCAGCGCGTGCCGGAAGATGATGCGCCGCGACGACAGGCCCTTGGCGCGGGCCGTGCGGACATAGTCCTGGTTCAGCACCTCGATCATCGCCGAGCGCACCATGCGCGCATACCAGCCGGCGCCGAGAATGCCGAGCGTCAGCGCCGGCAGCACGATATGGGCGAAGCTGCCATAACCGCTCATCGGGAACCAGCCGAGCGTGACGGCGAAGACGTAGAGCAGCAGCAGCGCCGCGACGAATTGCGGGGCGGAAACGCCGACGAAGGAGGCGGTCATCACCAGCCGGTCGACGAAGCTGCCGCGCCTGACGGCGGCGATCGTGCCGAAGGTGATGCCGAGCACGACCTCGACGAAGATGCCGGCGGCCATCAGTGTCAGCGTCGCCGGCAGGCGGGCCGCGATCAGCGTCCAGACTTCCGTCTTCTGCGCATAGGAGCGACCGAGATCACCCTGCAGCAGGCCGGTGAGATAGGTCCAGAACTGCACCAGCAGCGGCTGGTCGAGGCCGAGTTCGTGGCGGATCGAGGCGACCGTCTGCGCGGTGGCGCTGCGGCCGGCGATCATGCGGGCCGGATCGGCCGGCAGCGCATAAAGCAATACGAAGGTGATGGCGGCCACGCCGAGCAGGATGAGGAAGGCCTGCGCGAGGCGTTTGCAGAGCAGGATGACCATCAGCCCCTCCCGCGCTGCGTCGGGTCGAGGATGTCGCGGAGCGCGTCGCCGACGAGATTGAAGGCCAGCGCCGTCAGCAGGATCACCATGCCGGGGAAGAAGACCAGCCAGGGTGCCGCCTGGAAATAGCTCTGGCTCTCGAAAATGATATTGCCCCACGACGGCTGCGGCGGCTGTACGCCGATGCCGAGGAAGGAGAGCGTGGCTTCGAGCAGCACGGTGGTGGCGATGCCGAGCGTGCCCCAGACGATGGCGGTCGGGATCAGGTGCGGCAGGATATGCAACAGCAGGATGCGGCCATGGCCGGCGCCGAGCGAACGTTCGGCCATGATGAAGTCGCGCTCCACCAGTCCGCGTGTCTCGGTGTAAACGATACGCGCCACCTGCACCCAGTTGACCAGCGCGATGACCATGGCGACGATCCACAGGCTCGGCTTCATCAGCGCCGCCAGCACGATGGCGAGCAGCAGCGCCGGAAAGGCCATCATCAGGTCTGTGAAGCGCATCAGCACATTGCCCATGAAACCGCGCAGATAGCCGGCGACGATGCCGATAAAGAGACCGATGGCGACCGCGATGCCGTTTGCCACCAGCCCGATGATCAGCGAGGTGCGTGCGCCATAAAGCATGCGCGAGAGCAGGTCGCGGCCGAGCGTATCGGTGCCGAGCAGGAACTGGCCGCCGGGCGGCATCGGCGCGCCCTCGAGCGTCAGCCCGTCGAACATCTGTTCGTCGGGATTGAACGGCGCCACCAGGGGAGCCGCCAGCGCCAGAACGACCACGACAAGCACGACCGCGAGGCCGAACAAGGCGGATGGCTGGCGAAAGAGCGAGCGGAGCACAGTCATCAGCCCACCTCCGGCCAGGGCTCGGCCCCGCCCAGGAAGATCGCCGAAACCTGTTCTGTCGACAGCCGACGGCGCATGGCGCATTCGCGCAGCATGGCATAGGCCTGTTCTTCGTCGAGACCGCGGGCGGCACGCAGCTTTTCGACCGCGGCATGCACCAGCGGTCGCATCCGCACGCGCTCCTCGAGAAATTGCATCCGTTCGGCGACCCCGCGGCGTTCCTCGTGGATCGAGACCGCCATCACCAGCGCCGGATAGATGGCGGAGGCCGCGACCGGCTTGGGGATGATGGCGCTGGCGCCCTGCTGCATCGCCCAGGCGATGCGGCCCGGCGCTTCCGAGCCGAGCAGCGCCACCAGCGGCTTGCCCAAGGCATCCGGCTTTGCCGGCAGCAGGTCATCCCAGCCCTGGTCGGCATCGACAAGCACGAGATCGGCGTTTTCCCAGTTGGCCAGCGGTGCCCACTGGCAGGTGGCGCGAATGCCGAGCAGGCCGAACTGCCGCTCCAGCCGCTCGGTATTGGTATCCTCGCGATGCAGGATCATCGCATGCCAGCCGGTGAAATTCGGTGTCTTGCTCATGACACGATCCTCAGCCTGGCCGGCATATGGGTGCCGCGCGTGGTGAGATAGGGATCGGCGGCGAGCGCCGGCCGGGAGGCGATGACGTCGAAGCCGTTATCGGCATTGATGCGGCCGAGATGGAACGGCAGCGCCGCATGATTGGTGCGGCTGTCGACCGTGAGCGGCCCGAACAGCGACGGCCATTCGCGGCCATGCACCTCGCGCCGCACCGCCTGCGGCTCGTCGCTGCCCGCCGCCAGGATCGCGCCGACGCAGAGATCGACGGCCGTGTAGGCGCTGGCAAACACGCTGGAGATGCGGCGCTGGTGGCCGTAGCGGCCCGCGGCGCGGGCTTTGAAAGCGCTGTTGTCAGGCGTGTCGAGCATGTCGAAATAGGAGGCGGCGCAAAGCTGGCCCGTGGCCGAACCATCGGCGATCAGGTCGAGCTCGCATTCCATCAGGTCGCAGCTGACGACCGGGCAGTTTTCGGGCCTAAAGGCCGGGTCATGATCGCTAAGCGTCTTCATCGCCTCGAGAAAGGCATAGCTCGACGGGCCGATCAGGTTGTTGAGGACGAAGCTCGGCCGGCGCTCCTCGATCTCGGCGATGATGCGCCCGACTGCTGTTTCCTCGAGCGGCAGGTAGCGTTCCCCGAGCACCTCGCCGCCGGCATTGGCAATCAGCTCCCGTGCCAGCCGGTTCATCTCCCAGCCCCAGACATAATTGGCGCCGGTGAGATAGGGCCGCGCCCCGAAGCGCGGAATGAGATATTCGAAGGCTGGGATCAGATGCTGGTTGGGACAGCCGCCGACATAGATGACATTCTCGTTGGCCTCGAAACCTTCGTAGGGACACATGTACCAGAGCAACCCATCATGCTTTTCGACCAGCGGGATCACTTCCTTGCGCGCCGCAGACGTGATGGTCCCGACAATATGCCGGCATCCCTCGCGCAGCAGATGTCGCGCGCCATCCAGATAGGCGCCGAGGCTTGCATGCGGATCGTAGAAGATCGGCTCGATGGCGCGCCCCGTCCGTCGGGCGCAGTCTTCGATCCTGGCCTCGATTGCCAGCATCGCCCCGTCGCGGGCGTCGACACCCATGGCGCCATAAGGCCCGGTGGTGGAGTAGAGAATGCCGATTTTCAGCGCATCACCCATCGGTCTTCCAAATACGAAAAACCCCATGACGCCGATCCCGCGGCTGCGGGAGCATCATGGGGCGAAACTGCCCTGCGACTATCGAAGTCATGTGAGCGCGAACCAAATTGCCTAATCCGCAGGCGTGATTAAAATACAGACATCAAGCGGGAGTCAAGCGCCTTCGGATACAACCTCTCATTTAAATGTGCGCTGTTCACTAAAAAGCGGATGGTTTCTGATTGGATTTTCCGCGCCTGCAAGATTCCGCGCGCTTGCCCGCCGGGCCAGCCCATCAACCGGGTGATCGAGATCGCGCTCGAGCGCTATGAAAGGGGACTGCTCGAAACGTCGATACAGGCACCAGGCGATGTTCTCCGCGAGCCGATAGCAGAGGTTCGGGATTATCGTCCAACGATGGCGATACGGCTCTCGTCGTGGAGATTGCCGGTCGTCGTGTCTTTGCCGAGCGTGGCTACAAGCTGGCGACTCGTTCCCGCCTCGACTTATCCATTTTCTGTCATGAGCGATGGCGCTGTCGGCCAAATCGTGAATTGCAGCAATCGCTTCCGGGTGATGGTTGCGCAATTTCGGTCCGGGCGCCGGGAAAATCTGCCATTCATTAAAATCTTAATATTTCATCAAAGTTTTTTGCAATCTCCGGTCTGTATGGTGAATGCAGGTGATGGATAGCGTCCATGTGAGGGTGCGCTTGATGGCATGAGGCCAGTCGTCCCAGCCTGAGCTTTGTAACTGCCGTCCCTCCTGTGTGAGTAGAACTATATGTCCAGCACTTCCTTCACCAATGCGACGGCGGCATCGGCATTGTCGCTGTTAACCGGATCGAGCAAGGCGCTGGAGCGCAATACGATCCATGTCGCTGCCGGCCGCAACATCAACGAGGCGGCTGACAATGCCGCCTACTGGTCGATTGCCAAGGCAATGGAATCCACCGGCATGGCGCTGTCGTCGGCGGAGGACGCCTCCGGCCTTGCTGCGGCAACTGCAGACACCGCCGCGCTCGGCATGGAGGCCGCCACCGGCATCGTATCCGAAATCCAGGCGAAGCTGATCCTGGCGCGGTCGTCGGGCGTCGACAAGAACGCCATCAATTCCGAGATCACCCAGCTCAAGGCGCAGCTGGGCACCGTCTCGGCATCGACCTCGTTCAGCGGCGAGAACTGGCTGAATGCCGGCGCAGGCGCAACACCCGGCGTCAAGTCGCTGGTTGCCTCCGTTTCGACCGGTGAAGATGGTACGACAAACGTCAACACGATCGAGTTCGACACGGCGACGACGACGCTGACCAGCAGCAACAACGCTGCCGACGGCATGCTGACCAAGGCCTATTCCGGCACGACCGGCAACGGCAGCCCCTACGAATATTACATGCTCGATGCCGGCTCCACGACGCCGGCCCCTGCAACTGCCAAGGAAATCAAGATTTCCGACGCGACGACGAATGATGAGCTGGACGGCATGATTTCGGCTACGAATTCGATGCTCTCGTCCCTCACGGATGCCGGCGCCAAGCTTGGTGCGACTGCAAGTCGGATCTCGGCCAACACCGAGTTTGTGAAGTCCCTTCAGGAAACGAACCAGCGCAGCATCGGCCGGTTGGTCGATGCCGATATGGAGGAGAGCGTGGTCAAGCAGCGGTCGCTGATGGCGCAGCAGCAGCTTCAGACGATCGGCCTCAACATCATCAACAATCGAGCGAAAGCGACACTCGATCTGTTTCGCTGAACGCCTTCGCGGAGAACTGGTTTTTTGAGCCCGCGGCCGTTCAACGGCCGTGGATAGGGCAGGCCGGTCAACGGCGGCAGGTATTCCGCAAGGTCTCCCTCCTGTCAGCGCATCTACGGGGGCCTTCGCGCCCCGGCTGTCCGGTTCGGCTCGGCAACGCCGCCATGGCATTGCGCGCCGGCATCGTGTAGCATCGGTTGCCGTACATGCCTGTACAGGAGGGGATATGATCGCGAAATTCGTGTTGGCAGCAATCGTCGGGATGGCTTGCGCGCCGGCGGCATCGGCGGCGTCCGGCCATTACCTCTATGGCGGCGTGCCACTGGAGGCACGCCCCGACCTGGCGCGGAAGTATAGCCGTGCCCTTGCCCATTGCGAATGCGAGGCAGGCAGCCTGCCACGTGGCTCCCTCGATCATAAAAGCCTGCTCTACGATACCGCCTTGCGGGCCTGTCTTTACCGACTCGGCTTCTTCGAGGGGCGTGAGGCCTATCCGGTGCGGGTCTTCGCCGACCGGTAGGCGGCGAGCGACAGCCGGAACAATCCCGTCTGCGTCGGCATTTCCGGCGCGGAAGCAGGGTCGTTTTGCAACGTTCTCGCACGATTTTCCGAAAATGGCCGCCGTTCATCGATGTGTGCTGTATCACACTGCATCGCTCGCCAACGGTTCCAGCCTCCGACAGTTCATCCACGGTTCACCTGCCGGGGCGCACCTTAGCGACATCGAACAAAGGAGGACTGCCATGACGCGTTTGATACAAAAGACCCTCGGTGCCTTCATTCTTGCCGCCATCTCCCTGACTTCCTTCGAAGCCACCGCCGCGCCGGTCCTCACCGGCAAGCCGGAGATCGCCTCAAAGGTCGAGCAGGTGAACCATCGCCGCCACCACTATCGCGACCGGGAATGGTCTGGCTGGGAGCGCCGCAAGCACTGGCGCCGCCACCATGACCGACGCGACTATTGGGATGACGATTACGGCTACCGCCACCGCGAATATCGTCATCACCGGCGCTACCGCGATGGTGCGTCGTTCGGCTTTTACTTCGATTGAGTTGAGGTCCTTGGCGGCGTGAAACAGTGAAAACGAAAGGCCGGCTTCACCTGGTGAAGCCGGCCTTTCGTTATGCATGTATGGTGACCTGCGTCGCAACCGTCAGAGCACGCGGCCCTTGAGCGAAACGAGCGCATCCCGCAGCTCCGACAGCATGCCTTCGGCACGGTCGACGTAGCGGGAGGACGACGTGCTCGAGTGGCTTGACCAGGACATGCGGCTGGCGAGCACCACGACCGCGCCCAGCGCCGCCGCTGCGAGCACGGTGGTGACGGGATATTGCTGCACGGTGGAGGTCGCCTTGGCGCCGGCCTGTTTCGCCTTGGCGGCGACCGCATCGGCGGTCTCGTGGCCGGCTTCGACCAGGGACTGGCGCAGCGATTCGATCTGCGAGCGGAGGGATTTCACTTCTGCTTCCAGCTCCTGATTGACGGAGCTGACCGTTTCATGAGCGGTATCGACCACGCCGCGGGGAACGGCCTGCCCGATGTTTGTTGTCGTTGCCATGTCTAACCTCCTTTGGGGAACAGGATAATGAACACGGAAAGGGGCGTTAAGTTCCATGCCGCATGCCGGACGAGGCAATACGGCACGGTTTGATGATGTCTTGCCCTCGCCTCAGGCGTCCGGCACGTTGTCCTTCAGCTCCTGGATCCAGATGCGGCCGTTGCCGTCCGATGGCGCGCGCCAGTCGCCGCGCGGTGAAAGCGAGCCGCCCGAGGTGACTTTCGGGCCATTGGGCGAGGCCGAGCGCTTGAACTGGCTGATGGTGAAGAAGCGGAACAGGAAGACTTCCAGCCAGTGCTTGATGGTCGCAAGGTCGAAGGCCCGGCGCTTGTGCTCCGGGAAATGCGACGGCCATGTGCCGGCGTCGACATCTTCCCAGGCCTGCAGCGCCATATAGGCGATCTTCGACGGTTTCAGGCCGAAGCGGGTGAGGTAATACAGCGTGAAATCATGCAGGTCGTAGGGGCCGATCTTGTCTTCCGTGCTTTGCATCGCGCCGTTTTCATCGGCCGGCACCAGTTCCGGCGAGATGATCGTCTCGAGAATGCTTTCGAGCGTCGCGTCGGTTTCCGGGTCGAAGGCTTCGGTCTCGATGATCCAGCGGATGAGGTGCTGGATCAGCGTTTTCGAGACCGAGGCGTTGACATTGTAATGGCTCATCTGGTCGCCGACACCGTAGGTCGACCAGCCGAGGGCGATTTCCGACAGGTCGCCGGTGCCGAGCACCAGCGCGTTGCGCTGGTTGGCGGCGCGGAACAGGAAATCGGTGCGCAGGCCGGCCTGGACGTTTTCGAAGGTCACGTCATAGACGGGCTTGCCGTCGGCGAAGGGGTGCTTGAGATCGTTGAGCAGCTGCGTGGCCAGCGGCCGGATGTCGACTTCTTCCGCAGTGATGCCCATGCTGCGCATCAGGGCCCAGGCGTTCGACTTGGTGTTGTCGCCGGTGGCGAAGCCCGGCATGGTGAAGCCGAGGATATCGGACCGCGGCCAGCCGAGCTGGTCGTAGGCGTGGGCGGCGACGAGCAGCGCATGGGTGGAATCGAGGCCGCCCGATATGCCGATGCACAACCGCTTGATGCCGGTCGATTTCAGCCGTTTCATCAGCCCCTGGACCTGGATGTTGAAGGTCTCGTAGCAATCCTGGTCGAGGCGTTTCGGATCGGCCGGCACGAAGGGATAGCGGGCGACGGCGCGCTTCAGCTCGATCCGGCCTTCCGGCACGGCGAAATCGAACAGAACGCGGCGGAAATTCCGGCCGGCCGTCAGGTTCAGCGTCGCGGCGTCGTTGAAGGTGCCGGTGCGCATGCGCTCCAGCCGCAGCCGCTCGACGTCGATATCGGCGATGCACATCTGCGATGTCGTCGGAAACCGGTCGGTTTCGGCCAGGAGGTCGCCAAGTTCGTAGATGCAGGCCTGGCCGTCCCAGGCGACGTCTGTTGTGGATTCGCCGGGACCGGCGGCCGAATAGAGATAGGCCGACCAGGTGCGGGCCGATTGCGCCGAGCACAACAGCTTGCGGGTATCGGCCTTGCCGACGGTGATGTTGCTGGCGGAAAGGTTGGCGAGGATCAGGGCGCCGGCGAGCGCGCCGAAATCGCTGGGGGCGGCCGGCGCCCACAGGTCTTCGCAGATTTCGACGTGGAAGATGAAGTCGCGGACGTTCTGCGCCGAAAACTGCAGGTCGACGCCGAAGGGCGCGGTCTGGCCGGCAACGGCGATCTCCGCCTCGCGCACGGTGCGACCAGAGGCGAACCAGCGCTTTTCGTAGAATTCCCGGTAGTTGGGCAGGAAGGTCTTCGGCACGACGCCGAGAATGCGGCCGGCATGGATGACGACGGCGCAGTTGAACAGCCGTCCTTCATGGCGCAGCGGCGCACCGACCAGCAGCACCGGGCCGAGGCTGCGGCTTTCGGCGGCAAGCGTTGCAAGCCCGTCCTCGACGGCATCCAGCAGCACGTCCTGGCCCAGCAGGTCGTCGATGGAATAGCCGGAAATCGCCAGTTCCGGAAACACCATCAGGCCGACATGCTGCTCGTGACCCTTCCTGGCAAGCTCCAGGATCGAGTTGACGTTGAACGGCGGATCGGCAAGCTCGCAGGCCGGGGTACAGGCGGCCACCCGCACGAAACCGTGGCTGTAGGGCGAATGGAATTCCATGAACACACTCCGCATGATCTTGCGTATTGAACTACCGCGCCGCACGACGGCCGTCGATCCCGACGGCCGGGTTTTTCTTAGGGGCTATGGCAAATGCCGGCTTGCCGGCGCGATCGACGACCAGCCTATTCCTTCGGCTTTTCCACATGGCCGCCGAAGGCATACCGCATGGCGGACAGCAGCTTGTCGGCGAACTCCGATTCCCCTTGCGAGGAGAAGCGGCTGAACAGCGCCGAAGACAGCACCGGCGCCGGCACGCCGGTATCGACGGCGGCCTTCAACGTCCAGCGCCCTTCGCCGGAATCGGACACCCGGCCGCCGAACTTCTCCAGCGCCGGATCCTTTTTCAGGGCTTCCGACGTCAGGTCGAGCAGCCACGAGCCGATGACGCTGCCGTGGCGCCAGACTTCGGTGACGCCGGCGAGATCGATATCGAACTGGTAATATTGCGGCTCCGCCAGCGGGCTTGTTTCGGCATCCGCCTCGCGCGCCTGGTTGCCGGAATTGGCGGCCTTCAGGATGTTGATGCCCTCGGCGTAGGCGGCCATCAGCCCGTATTCGATGCCATTGTGCACCATCTTGACGAAATGGCCGGCACCGCTCGGGCCGCAATGCAGGTAACCGCGCTGCGCCGTGGGGGCATCCGCGGCTGTGCCTTCGCCGCCGCCGGGTGCCAGTGTCGCGAAGATCGGGTCGAGATGGCGCACGGCCTGGTCCGGTCCGCCGATCATCAGGCAATAACCGCGATCGAGGCCCCAGACGCCGCCGCTGGTGCCGACATCGACATAACTCAGGCCGCGCTCCCCAAGGCGCTTGGCCTGGTCGACGGCGTCGCGATAGTTGGAGTTGCCGCCGTCGATGACGATGTCGCCTTCGGCCATCAGCGCCGCGACCTGGCCGGCGATCTTCGGCGTGATCGCTGCCGGCAGCATCAGCCAGACGCAACGCGGCGGTTTCAGCGTGCCGACGAAATCCTCCAGCGACGTCGCCCCGACAGCACCTTCGGCCACCAGCGCCTCGACGCTTGCGGCATTGATGTCGTAGACGACGCATTCGTGGCCGCCGCGCATCAGGCGCCGGACCATGTTGGCGCCCATCCTGCCCAGTCCCATCATTCCCATCTGCCTATTCGAGCCTCACCGTTTGCAACGATGCCCTTGAATATCCCTCTGCCGCCGAAGCTTCAACGATTGAGTGCGCCGGAGCGTCCGCCCCGTCAGGCTTTTTGCTTCGGCGCCTGGCAGAAAAGATAAACGCCTTGCAGCACGCGGAAGACGTCGGTTTGTCGTGTGTGCACGTGCGACGGTATCCCGAGATGGGGGAAAGCTCTCACCGGCTTGTCATGAATGTTTTGCAATCATATGCAAAAGGCCCGCCTTTCTCCATGCTTGTGTGGAACGGTGGCATCCTGGCCGGCGTTCGCCATTGCGTAGATTTGCAAGGTATGAATATCATTTGCGGATTCGCGCGGAGCAGCTTGATTGCCAGGCTCAAGCGCAGGAGGGCCGTGCCATCGAACCTGACCGCAAGGAAGCCCAGGTCACCCGCGACCTGCTTGCCGAGTTGGCACAGCAGCCCGAGATCCTGTTTCGCGCGCCTTTCCGCCTGCAATATGCCGCCTTGTGTTACCGTCGCGGCTTCGAAGGCGTCGAGGTCCTGGTGGTGACGACGCGCGCTTCCGGCCGCTGGATCATTCCGAAGGGCTGGCCGATGGACGACAAGCCGCCGCACAAGGTTGCCGCGCAGGAGGCCTTCGAGGAGGCCGGCGTTCTCGGCAAGGCCAAACGCAAGCCTTTCGGCCGCTACACCTATCTGAAGACGCTGGCCGACGGTCAGCGCGTGCCGTGCCTGGTGCAGGTGCATCTGGTGAAATTTGCGGAAGAACTGCCGCGTTTCCGGGAGGCGGGTGAGCGGCGGATCGAATGGGTTTCCTGCATCGAGGCGGCACGGCGCATCTGCGAGCCGGAGTTGAAGGGCCTGATGCTGGCGCTCTATCGCAAGCAAGAGGCCAAGCATCGCGATCGCCGCGGCATTCCGAACTGAGCGGCCATCGCCGGCGGTGCGCGGAGGGCGGGCATTCAAATTCCCGTTGGTGCGTTGCGGCACGCTCTGGCTCTGATAGAATGCGCCGATGACAACGACCCGCTTTTTTCAGATCGCCGCCTGGCTTTGCCTCTTTGCCATCATTTTCGCCACCATCTCGCCGATTTCTTTGCGGCCGCGTGATTTCCTGCCCGTCGATGCCGACCGGGCGCTGGCCTTCTTCGTGATGTCGGCGCTGTTCGTCATCGCCTATCCGCGCTACTTCCTGGCTTGCGCCGTGCTGCTGGTCATCGGCGCCGGGGCGATCGAGCTTTTGCAATATCTTGCGCCGACCCGGCATGCCCAGGCGCATGACGCGATGATCAAGGCGGTCGGCGCCATCGCCGGTATTCTCGTCGGCTGGGTCGTGAACCGCTTGCGGCTGCGCTTCCTGCCACAGGGCTGAGGGCGGCCCGCCGGCTTGCGGCCGACGGGCCGGAAATCTCAGGCCGGCAGCTTTTCCCGGACGTCATCGAGCAGGAAATGCACGACAACGTGTTCCGTGCTGTAGGCATGGCCGGCATCGGAAACATGTTCCTCCTTGCCGCCATCGGCGGGATGCCAGGCGTGGTAATGCGGATTGGTGGTGATCATCGTCACCGCCTGGCCGGCAAACGGGCCTTCCGCCAGCCGGAAGCGCATCTCCGCCAGCGGCCAGACACGCTCGTAGAGCGCCATGGGCAGCCGAAGCTTCAGCGCCTTCCTCGGCATGTGCGGTTCGGGATTTTGCTCCTGCTCGCCGGCCGCCGCGATGCTCTGCGGCGTGACCATGACCTCCTCCGCCTGCTCGAAAATAGCGTTGAACTCTTCGGGCCACATTCTTCTCATAAATCGCTCCTCCCAGCGCTCTTTCGATGATGCGTCGTCAGGATACCGTTTTCGCCGCCCATGGCAAATAGCCCAATTCCAGCAAACGTGCGCCGCGGCTTTTTGCCCGGAATTGCCTGGAAACAACGAGACCGAAAATGCTCTTCAGCCGGTGCGATCACTCCGAAACGTATTTGCCTTCGTAGCGGATCTTGAAGTTGCGCCTGTGGACTTCGTCGCTGAAGCAGATCAGCACCAGCTCGAGATCGCGCGCCGCATCCTTGCGGTCGAGCAGGCTCAACGTCACCACGATCGCATCCTCATAGGTGCGGGAGAGCCGGATGGCGGCGTTGCGGATGTCGTTGACGCCGGGATCGTTGCGGTCGTCGCGCCGCTCGTAAACGAGCCAGAAAGGCGCGGTTTCCGAGGTGACGCCGAGGGCGGCTCTCACTTGCGCGTGGAAATCGTCGGCGTGTTTTCCGCGTTCCCAGCCGATCGTGTAGTTGTGGCGGTCTCCGATCAGGCTGAGATAACCGTCGCAATCGCACGGGCCGGCGAACCGATCGTCGATTTTTTCCAGCGCCAGGCTTTCGGGGATTGAGAGTCGGAAAAAAATTGCCATCGGATACACAAAGCCCAATCGTTCGGTTTATCCCCGGCTGGCAGGAAACGGGTCTGCCGGCCGATGGAGGCGCATGATAACCGATTCGGCTGCCGGCATCCGTCTTTCCGTTGCCGTCGGTCGCGGCGAAACGTCAAGGCCTGACCGGGCCGGTGCCGGGTCAGGCCTTGCGAAGATCGGACGTCGACCTCTCAGTAGACTTCCGGCACGTACATGTCGGCCGGCACCGGATGGCGCACATAGTCGGTGTGGTGCACGCGCTCGGGCAGCTCGACGGTGGATTTCGGCACGTCGCCATAGGGGATCTGGTCGAGCAGGTGGGCGATGCAGTTCAGCCGCGCCTTCTTCTTGTCGACGGCCTGCACCACCCACCAGGGTGCTTCCGGCGTATGGGTGCGAGCCAGCATCTCTTCCTTGGCCTTGGTATAGTCTTCCCAGTGGATGCGGCTCTGCATGTCCATCGGCGACAGCTTCCACTGCTTCAGCGGATCGTGGATGCGCATCTTGAAGCGGAATTCCTGCTCGTTGTCGGTGATCGAGAACCAGTATTTGATCAGGATGATGCCGGAACGGACCAGCATGCGTTCGAATTCCGGCACCGAGCGGAAGAACTCCTCCAGTTCGTCGGCGGTGCAGAAGCCCATGACGCGTTCGACGCCGGCGCGGTTGTACCAGCTGCGGTCGAAGAGCACCATTTCGCCGGCGGTCGGCAGATGCGGCACGTAACGCTGGAAATACCACTGGTTGCGCTCGCGCTCGGTCGGCGCCGGTAGCGCCACGACACGGCAGATGCGCGGGTTGAGACGCTGCGTCACGCGCTTGATCGCGCCGCCCTTGCCGGCCGAATCGCGGCCCTCGAACAGCACGACGACCTTGAGTTTCTGGTACTGGATCCAGTCCTGCAGCCGCACGAGTTCGTGCTGGAGGCGGAACAGCTCGCGGAAGTAGACCTTGCGGTCGAGCGTCATTTCGCCGGGCGCGCTCATGCCTTCGGCGACCAGTTCGTCCAGCCGGTCTTCTTCGAGTTGCATTTCCAGCTCCTCGTCGAAGCTGTCGGCGATTTCGGCCTTGATGCGGTCCAGATGATCCTGGTCAACATTGTTCATGGATATACCCCTGTCTTTCTGCCGCCAGAAAAGCGTGTGTGTGCGACAGCATTGTGACAGGCCGGAGCCGGAATGGTTTGCCGTCTGCGTTTTCCTTGCAGGGATCGTGCAGACGTCTCATCGACCGGCCTCCGCTCCCAGCGTGTCGGCGACGTAGGCGCCGCGTTCTCCCATCGGCCGCGGCGACCCGGTGGTCGAATCGCGGGCCGTCTGGTGTTCGAGTTCGGCGTTGACCTCTGCGCCGACGATCACAATGACCACGGATATCCAGGTCCAGACCATGAAGCCGATCAGGGCGCCGAGCGTGCCGTAGGTGGCATTGTAGTTGGCGAAGTTCTCCAGATAGAAAGAAAACAGGAAGGACGTGGCGAGCCAGAGGAGGGTGCTCAGGGCCGCGCCCCATGTCAGCCAGCGCAGCTTGGCGGGCTCGCGGCTCGGGCCGTAGCGGTAGATCAGCGTGATGCCGGCGCCGACGATCGCCAGGATCACCGGCCAGCGGCCCAGGGACGCCAGCAGTTCCGCCCAGCGGTCGAGCCAGAGATAGGCGAGGATGGCCGGGATGACGCCGATGGCGAAAATGAGGACGACGGCGACGAGCAGCGCGCCGAAGGTGAAGAGCAGCGACAACAGGTTGAGCTTGATCAGTCCGCGCTTTTCCGTTTCGCCATAGGCGATGTTCATGGCGTCGAACAGTGCCTTGATGCCGTTGTTGGCGCTCCACAGCGCCACCAGCAGGCCGCCGAAGAAAGCAAAGCTGAGCGTCGAGTTCTTCTGTTGCGTCAATGCGGCGAGCTGTCCGAGGATGATGTCCAGCGAACCGGGCGGCAGAATGCTGCCGAGCACATTGATGTGGCTGGCGATGCTGGCGGGATCGGCGATGAAGCCATAGAGCGCGACGAGGGCGCCCAGGGCCGGAAACAGCGCCAGCAGCAGATAATAGGTGACGCCCGCGGCGATCAGCGAAACGCGGTCGTCATTCACTTCAGTGACGACGCGCCAGAACACGTCCTTCAGGCCCTTGGCGGGAATTTCGCCGGGAGAGTTGGCGTCGCGTCCGCGGGCGCGATCTTTCCGGTTCTCTGCCGGACCTGCTGTTTCGACACCGTCTGTTTCCGCCAAATTCTTCGCTCCTTCTTGCTATGGGAGCATGTAGCGCCGGAAATCGGCCGGTCTACGCAAGTGCGGACGAATTGCTGCGTGCCGCACTCAGGCGGAGGCCGTCAACGCCTCTCGGCGGTCGTTGATGAAATCGAGCGCCTGCTCCGCCGGCATCGCCTTGCCGAAGATGTAGCCCTGGCCGATGTCGCAGCCAAGCAGCAGCAGGTGCGACAGCTGGCCATGCTCCTCGATGCCTTCCGCCGTCGTCTTGATGTTGAGGCTGCGGCCCAGCCCGAGCATGGCCCGGACGATCTTGTCCTGCCGCTCGTCGTTCTGGTAGGTCGAGATGAAGCTCTTGTCGATCTTGATCTTGTCGAACCGGTAGCGCGCCAGCTGGGACAGGCTGGAATAACCGGTGCCGAAATCGTCGAGCGCCACCTGGACGCCGGCCTGCGTCAGTTCGTCGAGGATGCGGGCCGCATCGACGGGATCCTGGATCAGGGCATTTTCGGTGATCTCTATCTCGAGCCTCCGGGCAGGGAGTTTCGTGGCGTCGAGAATGCGCAGGATGCGGGATGCAAGCAGCCGATCCTCCATCTGCACCGGCGAGACGTTGAAGGAGAGGATGATATCCTCCGGCCAGGCGAGTGCATCGCCGCAGGCCTGCGCCAGCAGGTTTTCGAACAGCTCGGTGATCAGGCCGGTTTCTTCGGCGATGGCGATGAACACCGGGGGCGGGATGAAGACCCCCTGGCTGTCGGTCCAGCGCGCCAGCGCTTCGAAGCCGCAGATCGCGCCGGTGCGCAGGTTGATCAGCGGCTGGTAATGGGTGCAGATCGCCTTTTCCTGGATCGCCAGGCGCAATTTGGCTTCCAGCGAGGCGCGTTCGGTCACCTTGTCCTGCATGGCGGTTTCGAAGGCGCAATGGCGGTTGGGACCGCCGGGCCTCGCCCCGTCCATGGCAAGGTCCGCCCGGTGCGCCGCCTCGTCGAGCCGCCCCCGGCCTTCGCCCCCGGGGGCGAAACCGCCGCCGGCGCCGCCCTCTGCCCGAAAGCCGTCGCTACGGATCGGGGCGGTCACGGCCTGGATCAGCATCTGCGCGAACCGGCCCTGGTGGCTTTCCGGCAGGCCGATGGCGGCGATGAGAAATTCATCGCCGCCGAAGCGGAAGACGCAGTCCGCCTTGCCCAGCGAGCAAAGGCGACGCGCCACCTCGATCAGAAGCGCGTCGCCACCCTTGTGGCCCACGAGGTCGTTGACCTTCTTGAAGCCGTCGAGGTCGACGGAAAACACCGTGACCGTTCTTTCCTCGTCTTCGCCGGGCGTCCGGCGAAGCGGCAGGGTGGCGCGCTCGAAGGCGTAGCGGTTGGGCAGCTTGGTCAGGTGGTCGTGCGTGGCGGCCCAGTCGGCGCGGGCCTGGGCGGTGGTGCGCAACTCCATTTCCTTGCGCAGGTCGTAGACGCGCAGGATGGAATAGATGAAGCTCATGGCGCCGCCGACGGCGATCGCCAGCACGAGCTTGTCGGCGCCGTATGGCTTGAAGACGTTGACGAAGCGGAACAGGCTTTCATGGAAACTGAGCTCGTAACCCAGCCCCCACAGAGCCGTGCCCAGCGCAACCAAGGACAGAAATTGCTTGCCGGCCCTGCTGAGAAAAAAATCTTTCATCCCGGATTCCTCGCTTCCCGGGTGTATTTCATATCTGGAAAACCTAAAATGTTCGTTTCGGCAAGATGTAAAATGTCAATTTTATGACGGCTTATGCGTCTCGAATAGAAGGTATTTCGTGCTTTCGACAAGATGGCGCCACATGCAGAAACCGGAAGGGCGGCACGGCCGAAATTGCGTTGCGGTCCTGTAAAATGCACGCGTGCAGTTTTTTGCACCGCTTGGCAAGACTGTGCTATGTGTGGTTCATGTCGCTCGCGACATATCCGTCAACAATTTGAAGAGTCCCTTTTGCTTACCGAGATCCTGATCGTGATTTTACTCACCGTGCTCAACGGTGTGTTGGCAATGTCCGAATTGGCGGTAGTTTCCTCCAGACCAGCAAGATTGAGGGTGCTCTCCGAACAGGGGAACCGCGGCGCCGGGATGGCGATCAAGCTCGCCGAAGATCCGGGTCGGTTCCTGTCCACCGTCCAGATCGGCATCACCCTTGTTGGCGTTCTCTCCGGTGCCTTTTCCGGCGCCACGCTCGGTGCGCGTTTTTCGTCCTGGCTGCTGACGCAGGGCATGCCCAGCAATGTCGCCGATGCCGTCGGCGTCGGTACGGTGGTCGTGGCGATCACCTACCTGTCGCTGATCGTCGGCGAACTGGTTCCGAAGCAGATCGCGCTGCGCGATCCGGAGGCGATCGCGGCGCGTGTCTCGCCCGCCATGCGGCTCCTGTCGCGCCTGGCTGCGCCGCTCGTCTGGCTGCTCGATCGCTCCGGACGCCTGGTGCTGATGCTGCTCGGCCAGAGTGGTGCCTCCAGCGACCGTGTCACCGACGAAGAAATCAAGACCGTTCTGGCCGAGGCGCAGAGCGCCGGCGTGATCGAGACCGAGGAATCGGCGATGATCTCGGGCGTCATGCGCCTGGCCGACCGCACGGCGCGCGCGCTGATGACGCCGCGCCGCGAGGTCGAGGTGATCGACATCGAAGACAGTTTCGAGGAAATCAAGGAACAACTGCGCTCGACCAACCGGTCGCGCCTGCCGGTGCGCAACGGCAGTTCCGACGAGATCATCGGCGTGCTGTTCGTCAAGGATGCCTACGACGCCTTCTTTCTCCGCAACGAGAAGGACGTTCGCACCATCATGCGCGAGGTGCCTGTCGTTTCCGACCTCACCAGCGCCATCGACGTCATCCAGGCGCTGCGCAAGTCGACGGCGCATCTGGTGCTTGTCTATGACGAATACGGCCATTTCGAAGGCATCATCACCTCCGGTGACGTGCTGGAGGCAATTACCGGCGTCTTCCAGGAAAGCGAAGTGGAGGAGCCGGCCGTCGTCGAGCGCGAGGATGGCAGCTACCTGATCGCCGGCTGGATGCCCATCGACGAATTCGCCGACCAGATGGGCTTCAAGGTCGGCGAAGACCCGGAATACGAGACCGTCGCCGGCCTGGTGCTGACCGAACTGCGCCGCCTGCCGGAACTGGGTGAAAGCTTTACCAAGAACGGCTGGCGTTTCGAGGTCATCGACCTTGACGGCCGCCGCATCGACAAGATCCTGCTGAGCAGGGTGGCCTGATGCCCACCTGACTTCCGGCTTCCGTTCCCAAGGCGAAAGGCGGCACGGCCGTTCGCCGCAGGAGCCCGGTTGCCGGCCCTTTATCCCCGCTTCCTGTGAATGCGGGTGGAAAATCGTTTCACACTTGTCCGAAGTTGCTCTAATGCAGGCGCCGACATGAAGATTTCCGACCTGATATCGCGCGGCAGCGTGCTGGCGCACGTCTCCGTTTCCAACAAGAACAAGCTGCTGCAGCTTGCGGCCGACACGGCTGCGGCCGCCACGGGCCTCGATGCCGCCGCCATCTTCAAGGGGCTGGTCAACCGCGAAAAGCTCGGTTCGACCGGCATCGGCGAAGGCGTGGCCATCCCGCATGCCCGCTACGCCGGCCTGGCGGAAGCCTATGGCCTTGTCATCCGACCGGCGAAGCCTGTGGATTTCGAGGCGATCGACGACATTCCCGTCGATGTCGTCTTCGTGTTCCTGACGCCGGAAGGCGATCGTGGCGACCATCTCAACGCCCTGTCGGCCATCGCCCGGCGTTTGCGCACCGACAGCGTGCTGCGCAACGTCCGCCAGGCGCGCGACGCCGACCAGCTGTATGCGGCGCTGATTGCCGACGATCCGGCCTGAAGCTTGTGTCCTCGATCCCGGTCTGCGAAGTCCGCGGCCTTTTGCCGTCCATTGTGACAGAGCCTGCCGTTGAACCGGACGTTAAAGCGGGTTAAGCATGCCGCCACTGTCGGAAAGGCGCCTGCGAAACCACGGTGCGCCGATGCTCCAAAGAGGATCTTATGCGTCTTGTAATGATCGGTTCGGGTTATGTCGGGCTTGTTTCGGGGGCATGTTTTGCGGATTTCGGCCATAGCGTCGTCTGTGTCGACAAGGTCGAGGACAAGGTCGAGAGCCTGCGCAAAGGCTTGATTCCGATCTTCGAACCGGGCCTCGACGCCCTGGTCGCCTCGAATGCCAAGGCGGGCCGTCTCAGCTTTTCCACGGATCTCGCCGCAGCGGTGCGTGACGCCGATGCGGTGTTCATCGCCGTCGGCACCCCGTCGCGGCGCGGCGACGGCCATGCCGACCTCAGCTATGTCTACGCCGCCGCCCGCGAAATCGCCCGGGCGGTGACCGGCTTCACCGTCATCGTCACCAAGTCGACCGTCCCCGTCGGCACCGGCGACGAGGTCGAGCGGATCATGCGCGAGGAAAATCCGCAAGCGGATATCGAGGTCGTCTCCAATCCGGAGTTCCTGCGCGAAGGTGCGGCGATCTCCGATTTCAAGCGGCCGGACCGCGTCGTCATCGGCACCGTCGAGCCGCGCGCCATCGAGGTGATGAAGGACGTCTACCGGCCGCTGTCGCTCAACGAGGCGCCGCTGATGTTCTGCGAGCGGCGCACCTCCGAACTGATCAAATATGCCGGCAACGCCTTCCTGGCGATGAAGATCACCTTCATCAACGAGATTGCCGACCTGTGCGAGCGCGTCGGCGCCGACGTGCAGAAGGTGGCCAAGGGTATCGGCCTCGACAAGCGCATCGGCGACAAGTTCCTGCATGCCGGCCCGGGTTACGGTGGCTCGTGCTTCCCCAAGGATACGCTGGCGCTCGCCAAGACCGCCCCCAGCGGCGGCGACGTGCGCGGCAAGAAGGTCGCCGTCCTCGGACTGACCTTCAAGCCCAACACCGACGATATGCGCGAATCGCCCTCGATCGCCATCATCCAGGCCCTGCAGGACAATGGCGCCGTCATCAGTGCCTACGATCCGGAAGGCATGGAGGCGGCGAAGAGCGTCATCGACGGCATCGCTTACGCCACCAGCCCTTATGATGCCGCAGACGGTGCCGACGTGCTGGTGCTGGTGACGGAATGGGATGCGTTCCGGGCGCTCGATTTCGCCCGGCTGAAGACGCTGATGAACGCGCCGCTGCTGGTCGACCTGCGCAACGTCTATCCGCCGCAGGAGGTGATGCGGCACGGCTTCGAGTATCACAGCGTCGGCCGCAAGTCGGGTGGTGCCGCGTAGATGCGTTACCTGATCACCGGCACCGCGGGTTTCATCGGTTTCCATCTTGCCCGCCGCCTGCTTGAAGAGGGCCATTCCGTCACCGGCTTCGACGGCATGACGGCCTATTACAATGTGCGCCTCAAGGAGGCGCGCCATGCGGCACTCGCCCAGTTCCCGGCCTTCAAGCCTTTTATCGGCATGCTGGAGGACGAAAAGGCGCTTGCCGCCGCCTACGACATCGAAAAGCCTGACGTCATCGTCCATCTTGCCGCCCAGGCAGGGGTGCGCTACAGCCTGGAAAACCCTAGGGCCTATTTCGATGCCAATCTTTCCGGCACATGGAACGTGCTGGAACTGGCGCGCAGGGCGGAGATCCGCCATCTGATGCTCGCCTCGACCTCGTCGGTCTATGGTGCCAATCCCGATATCCCCTTCCGCGAAAGCGACAGGACCGACGAGCCGCTGACCTTCTACGCCGCCAGCAAGAAGGCGACGGAGGTGATGGCCCACAGCTATTCCCACTTGCACAAGATCCCGACGACGGCCTTTCGTTTCTTCACCGTCTACGGTCCCTGGGGCCGGCCGGACATGGCGCTCTTCAAGTTCGTCAAGGGCATCCTCGACGGCAGCGAGATCGAGATCTACGGCGAAGGCAGGATGAGCCGCGACTTTACCTATGTCGACGATCTCGTCGACGGCATCGTCAGGCTGTCTGCGGTCGTGCCCGCAGAAGCGAACCGGGTGCAGGCCGCCGGTGTGATCGATACGCTGTCGCATCAGGCGCCGTTCCGCGTCGTCAATATCGGTGGCGGCCAGCCGGTGGGGCTGCTCGATTTCGTCGAGACTGTGGAAGAGGTGCTCGGGCGTCCGGCGAAACGGCGGATGCTGCCGATGCAGAAGGGCGACGTGCCGCGCACCTATGCCAGCCCCGACCTGCTGGTGGCGCTGACCGGCTACAAGCCGGAAACCAGCCTCAAGGATGGAGTGCGCGCTTTCGTCGAATGGTACCTGGAAGCCCGCAAGGATTTTCTCGATTGAGCGCGGGCGTCTGCCCGCGTCCCGAAATAGCCGTCAGTCTCGTCTCGTAATTTCGCCGCAGCCGCTGTACACAATGGCGGCGCGGGGGCGTCTGGTTGGAAGTTGCGATGCGTTTCATTCGAAAATTGCTGGGAATGGCGGAGCAGGAGACATTCGCCGATCATCCTCGGGCGCGGCTGCGCTACGAGGCCGGCGATTTCGCGGCCATCTATGCGGTCGGCGACGTCCATGGCTGCTACAACGAGATGATCGAGGCCGAGCGGCGGATTCTCGCGGACAGCGCCGCCGAAAAGGGGCCGGTGCTGGTCGTCTATCTCGGTGATTACATCGATCGCGGGCCGGCTTCGAATGCGGTGGTCGAACACATCTGCAGCGTGCCGCCGGCGGGGCTGGAGCGCATCACGCTCTGCGGCAACCATGAAGACACCTTCCTGCGCTTCCTCGATGCGCCGGCCGGTCATCGCGGCTGGCTCGATTGGGGCGGACACGAGATGCTGGCGTCCTACGGCGTCGACGTCACCCATATCCTGCAGACCAGCCGCAGTTTCGAGGCCGTGGCGGAGGCAGCCATGGAGGCGATCCCGGAACGGCATATCCGCCTGCTGCGGGCGTTGCCGGCGCTTCTTGAAGTCGGCAAGCTGGTCTTCGTCCATGCCGGCATCCGGCCGGGCGTCGCCATCGAGGAGCAGACGGATCGCGACCTCCTGTGGATCCGCGAACCGTTCCTGTCGGAAGGGGCGGGCCTGCCGCTGCTGGTCATTCACGGGCACACGCCGACCGACGAGCCGGTCTTTGCCAAGGGCCGCATCGGCATCGATACCGCCGCCTTCGCAACAGGCCGGCTGACCGTTCTCAAGGTGGCCGGAAATCAGGCGCGCATCCTCTGACGCGGTAAGCTGCAGGTCCGTTGAAAAACCTCAGCCCGAAATAAGGTCTCCCCGCACCCAGCTTTCTTTCCCCCAATTCCTGAAGCGCATCCGGGGAGCGATATAGGATGCGATGAGGGGCGAAACGACGAAGCTGAGGGCCACGACGGCCGGTATCGCGAATTTTGCGTTCTCGTTGAGAACGGGCACGGTCATGACCGCAATGGCGCCGAAGCCGAAAACAACGGCGTTGATCATCATGCTGCAAATGATCTTCAACCAGGTGTCTGTGCTTATCATCACTCTCTCCTGTGTTTGTTCAGGAACCGAGTGAGCGGCTTTTTGTTCCGCAGAACACACACCCAAGAGCCGTTCTGACGAAATCTCAAAATAGGACTTCTGCCATCGAACCATACGGCCGCTGTTGCGTTTATCTCCCGGACAGCAACCACAAAGGAGAAAGACATGGACTGGAATCGCGTCGAAGGAAACTGGAAGCAATTCAAGGGCAATGTCAAAGAGCAGTGGGGCAAACTCACGGATGATGACCTCGATGTCATTGCCGGCAAGCGTGACCAGCTGGAAGGCAAGATTCAGGAGCGCTACGGGATTGCAAAAGATCGCGCCCGGCAGGATGTCGACGACTGGTACGGCCGTCAGAGCTGGAATTGATCTGCTCCGATAGGCTTCAAGGAACCCCGCTTGATCGCGGGGTTTTTTGTTGCCGTCATATGACCGGCCGGAATGTCGTCATCAAATGATATCGTACATCGAGAATTCCGCCTGCCCGACCAGTTTTGCCGATATGTCGGCCGCGCCGTCGCCATTGCTGTCGACGAACAGAAATTTGTCCGCTCCGACGTCGGCAAGCACATAGAGAACCTTGCCGTCGAGCGCCCCGTCTGCGGCAGCATTCGCAGCCGCTGCATCGGAAAAGGATGACGACAGCGTCCGGAAATTGGCGGCGCTGCCGGCGCCTCCGGGAATTTCGAAGGTTATGCGGTCGATGCCCGATTGGAAACCCTTGATGACGTCACGATTGGCGTCGGTGAGGCCGCTGTCTCCGGGCAGGATGTGAAGCACCTCCGCCCGTGAGAGGCTTGGATTCGACGCATTCAGCTCCGGGCCGTTGCGGGTATGCACGACGGCATCGTCCCCGGCCATATTGATCTGCAGGTCGACGATCGCATTGCTGAGTTTGTCGGGATCGGGCGGGGAGGGCGAATGCGAGTCTATCATGCGCAGATAGTCGCGACCCTGCGTCTCTCCGGCACTGCCGGTATAATTTGCCAGCGCGTCGGGCGATGTTTTCAGCGCATCGGTATAGGCAGCCGCCGCCGCCAGCTTTTTATCGGCCGTCGTCCTGTCGGTTCCCGTTGCGCCATCCAGGATGTTGACGGCAATCGTTTCGATGGTTTGCCGTCCCGAACTCAGCTCACTGGCGAAGAAACTGGCTCCCGCCTGGTCGGCGTTCCGGTTGAACAGGCTTCTGAATATCTCGTTGACGACGCGATCGTTTTCCATTCCGGAAAATCTGGACCTGTATTCCATGGTCGCTGCCAGAGTTCCCAGTATCGGCGCAAGGTCGGCGCCCGAGGCTGTAATGTTGTTGTAATAAGTCAGCCCGCCCGGATCTGCGGGCCGCCCGAACAATGCCAGATATACTCCCTGAACCGTCGCCATTTCTCTCGTCCTCCTGGCCGAAGCCGTTGTTTCCAAGGAAAGCTATGGCACGATACAGCATTAACAAGCCGAGGATAAGGAGGTTGCCGCCTCCATTGCCGCGGCCGGTCGCCTTGACGATCCTCGCCGGGCAGGCGCCTCGTCCTCTGACGGGAAAAACGCCGTTCCGTAAAATTGCGCCCATTGATTTAAGGCGGCTTCAAATGCTGCCGTGTAAAGTCAAAATCACTGATCGACGAGGCGCTACGGCGTGTCGCTCGTGACGACAAGCGGTCGTGACTGCGCCACTTGCCTTAACTCCTCCGGCACGGCCGAATTCGCCTTTGTCCCTTGGCGCAGTTTGGTCGTGCCGTTTTTATTTGCCTGCCGGGCATCTTTCGCTACTATGCTCTGGATCGCCACTTGCTCCAGCGGAAAAACATGCCGGATTCGTAGCCGAAAGGTGCGCGAATATTAGGCTTCTTGCCGCAAAATTTTGCAAAAAATCTTTTCTATTCAAATGCTTCGCCGGCTTGTGGCGAAACTTTGGGCATGGTAGCAATCATATATTAGGAAACAAAAGATGTGACGGCGACGCCATCCGCGCGACCGTTGCACAATGCTCCTGTGATGGGGCGCGCCAGGTCAAAAATAAAAGTCATAGAGACAGAGGGGGCCATTGCATGAAAAATCTGATGATCGACGGGATGATGACGCGCCGGCTGCTGCTGCAGGGGGCAGGGGCTGCCGCGCTGGTGGCGGCGCTCGGACTTCCCGCCTTCGCCAAGCCGAAGCCGATTGCCGTTGCGCTTGTCACGTCCGTGCCGATCGAACAGCAGTGGATCAGCCGCCTGCATCTGGCGCTCAAGGCGGCCGAAGCCCGCGGCGACGTCACCTATGTCTATTCCGAAAACGTCGCCAACACCGATGCCGAGCGCGTCATCCGCGAATATGCCGAAGCCAAGAAGGACCTGATCATTGCCGAAGCCTTCGGCCTGGAGCGCGCCGCCCGCAAGGTGGCGGAGGATTATCCCGATATCGCCTTCCTGATGGGCTCGTCCTTCCCGGAGCAGGCGCCGAATTTCTCCGTTTTCGACAACTACATCCAGGATGCCTCCTATCTCACCGGCATCGTCGCCGGCAAGGAAACCAAGTCGAACGTCATCGGCATGGTCGGCGGCTACGCCATTCCCGAGGTCAACCGGCTGATGCAGGCCTTCATGGCCGGCGTGCTCTCGGTCAATCCGGACGCCAAGTTCCTCGTCTCCTTCATCAACTCCTGGTACGACCCGCCGAAGGCCAAGGAAACCGCCTTCGCGATGATCGAGAAGGGCGCCGACGTGATGTATGCCGAGCGTTTCGGCGTGTCGGATGCCGCCAAGGAGAAAGGCGTCAAGGCGATCGGCAACGTCATCGATACGTCGGAGCAATATCCGGGCACGGTCATCGCCAGCGCGCTGTGGCACATGGAACCGTCGATCGACAAGGCGGTCAACGCCGTCGTGACCGACAGCTTCAAGGCGGAGAGTTACGGTCCGCTCAGCCACATGGCCGCCGGCGGCTGTTCGCTGGCGCCGCTCGATCCGAAGCTGGTGCCGCAGGATGTCATCGATCTGGTCAAGGCCAAGGAGGCCGAGATCAAGTCCGGCGCCTTTACCGTCGCCATCAATGACGAAGAGCCGAAATCCACCCTGTAATCGTCGCTGACGGGCCCGGTTCCGCCAATATCCTCCAGGGCGGAACCGGGATCTTTTTCCGGTGGGAAGGCCATGACGGACGAAAATCCGGTTGTTCTGGAACTGCGCGGCATCACCAAGCGCTTCGGGCCGCTCGTCGCCAACGAGGCCATCGACCTCGTCATGCGCAAGGGCGAGATCCTGGCTCTGCTCGGCGAGAACGGTGCCGGCAAGACGACGCTGATGAACATCCTCTTCGGGCATTATGTCGCCGATGAAGGGGGCGTGTTCGTCGCCGATGGGGCAGGCGCGTTGCAGCCCTTGCCGCCGGGAAGTCCGCGTGCGGCGCTGGATGCCGGCATCGGCATGGTGCACCAGCATTTTGCGCTGGCCGAAAATCTCACCGTGCTCGACAACATCACGCTCGGCACCGAGCCGTTGTTCCGCCTCAGCCGGGCAAACAGCGCGGCGCGGGCAAAACTTGCCGGCCTGATGCAGCGGTCCGGATTGAAGATCGATCTCGACGCGCAGGTGTCGCAGCTTTCGGTCGGGGAACGCCAGCGCATCGAGATCCTGAAGGCGCTCTATCGCGATGCCCGCATCCTGGTGCTCGACGAGCCGACGGCGGTGCTGACACCGCAGGAAAGCGATGGCCTGTTCGAAACCTTGCGCAGCCTCGCCGCCCATGGCCTCTCCGTCGTCTTCATTTCCCACAAATTGCATGAGGTGGTCTCCGGCAGCGACCGCGTCGCGGTGCTGCGCGGCGGGCGCAAGGTGGCCGAAATCCCGACCAGGGGCAGCGACAAGGCGCAACTGGCCGAACTCATGGTCGGCCGCGCCGTCAGCCGCTCCAAGCGCGAGCCGCGGGCGCCGGGTGCGCCGGTGCTGATCCTCGCCGATGTTTCCGTTGGCGGGGGCAATATTCGCCAGCGGCTCGAAAACGTCAGCATGACGGTGCGCGAGGGGGAGATCGTCGGCATCGCCGGCGTGTCCGGCAATGGGCAGACGGCGCTGGCCAACCTGCTGTCCGGCCTCGTCACGCCATCGGCCGGTACGCTGTCGCTGGGCGGCAAGGTGCTGTCCCGCTGTGATCCGCAGGAATTCGTCGCCGCCGGCGTCGGCCGCATTCCGGAAGACCGGCATCACGAGGGCGCCGTGGGCTCGATGACGATTGCCGAAAACATCGCGCTGGAGACGATCCGCAGCCGGCGCTTCCAGCGCTTCGGCTTCCTGAAATTCGGCGCCATCCGGGCGCGGGCGGAAGAGGCGATCAAGGCCTACGACATCCGTTGCCCCGGCCCGGATGCGGCGATCCGCCAGCTTTCCGGCGGCAACATGCAGAAGGCGATCCTGGCGCGGGCGCTGGATGACGCGCCGCGGCTGATCCTCGCCAACCAGCCGACGCGCGGGCTGGATGTCGGCGCCGTCGCCGAGGTGCACCGCCGCCTGCTCCTGGCGCGCGAGCGTGGTGCGGCCATCGTGCTGATCACGGAAGACCTCGACGAGTTGTTCGAGCTTTCGGATCGCGTCGCGGTGATGTTCCGCTCACGGCTGACGGACAGTTTTGCGTCCGCCGACCTGGATTTGAAGACGCTGGGCCTGATGATGGCCGGCCATGACAACGAGGCCGCCTGATGATGAGGCTCGAACCCCGAACCGCGCCCAGCCCGCTGCTGATCTACGGCGCGCCCGTGCTGGCGGCGGTGATTTCGCTGGTGCTGGCGGCGATCCCGCTGCTGGCCGCCGGCGTCAACGTTTTCCAGGCCTATGGCGTGATGATCTCGGGCGCGCTCGGCTCGCAATTTGCGCTGACGGAAGTGGTGGCGCGGGCGACGCCGCTGATCCTCACCGGGCTTGCCGCAGCGATCGCCTTCCGGGCAAAGCTGTTCAACATCGGCGCTGAAGGACAGCTTTATATCGGCGCGCTGGCGGCGGTGGCCATCGGTTCCGGCCGGTTCGACGGCCCGGCGCCCTTGATGATCCTCGGCATCTGCATAGCGGGTGCCGTCGCCGGGGCGTTGATGATGCTCGGGCCGACCGTGCTCAAGGTCAAGCTCGGCGCCGACGAGGTGGTGACGACGCTGCTGCTCAATTTCATCGTCGCGCTGTTCGTACAGATGATGATCGAGGGGCCGATGAAGGACCCGATGAGCATGGGCTGGCCGCAATCGGAGCCGATCCTCGACAGCGCCACCCTGCCGAAGCTGATCGACAAGACCCGGGTGCATGCCGGGCTGATCATCGCCATCCTGGCGGCGATCGGCACGGAAATCCTCATGCGCCGCACCGTGCCGGGTTTTCGCATCCGCGCCGTCGGCGCCAGTCCGGCCGCCGCCCGCTTCGCCGGCATGAGCGTGACGAAGACGATGCTGCTGGTCGGCGCGCTTTCGGGCGCCTTTGCCGGCCTGGCCGGCGTCGGCGAAGTGGCGGGCCTCAAGGGGTATCTCACCAACGACCTGTCGCCGGGGTATGGTTATGCCGGCATCGTCGTCGCCATGCTGGCGGGGCTGTCGCCGATCGGTGTCATCGCCGCCGCCTTCTTCGTTGCCGCTGTGTTCGTCGGCGCCGATTCCATGAGCCGGGCGATGACGGTGTCGAGCTACATCGCCAATCTCATCGTCGCGCTCGGGCTGTTGTCGGTGCTTTTGTCCGGGGTGCTGACGCGGTATCATATCCGCTGGTCGTCGCCGGCGCGGGGGAGGGCCTCCTGATGGCGTCGGTCTTCGATATCCTGCTGACGGTGTCGTTCTGGGCGGCGGCGGTGCGGATCGCCACGCCGCTGATCTTCGGCGTGCTGGGCGCGCTGCTCTGCGAAAAATCCGGCGTGCTCAACCTCGGCATCGAAGGCATCATGACGGTCGGCGCCATGTCCGGCTGGCTCGCCGTCTATGCCGGGGCGGATCTGTGGACCGGGGTGCTGGTCGCCGCCTTCATGGGCGCGCTGTTCGGGCTGCTTCTCTCCTTCTTCACCGTCACGCTCGGCCTGTCGCAGCATGTCAGCGGTCTCGGCGTCACCATGCTGGCGACGAGTGCCGCCTATTTCACCTACCGCGTCATCCTGCCGAACGTCGATACGCCGCCGCGTATCATCCCGTTCCAGCCGCTCGATATCCCCGTCCTCTCCGCCATTCCGTTCCTCGGGCCGGTGCTGTTCCAGCAGACGGCATTGACGCTGCTTGCCTTCGTGCTGGTCGGCGTGCTCGCCTGGTTTCTGGCGAAGACGCCGCTGGGGCTCGCCGTGCGTGCCGTCGGTGAAAACCCGTCCGCCGTCGAGGCGCAGGGCCTGAACGTGTTGTGGCTGCGCACCGGCGCGGTCGTCGCCGGTTCGGCGATCATGGCGATCGGCGGCGCCTTCCTCACCATGTCGGCCTTCGACGCCTTCTTCTTCGAGATGGTCGCCGGGCGCGGCTGGATCTGCATCGCGCTCACCGTCTTCGCCTCGTGGAAACCCGGCAAGGCGCTGTTCGCCGCCATCCTGTTCGGCGCCTTCGACGCCTTCCAGGTGCGGCTGCAACAAGTTGTGGGCGCTTTCCTGCCGAGCCAGATTTTCCTGATGATCCCCTATATCCTGTCGATTGTCGCCCTCGTCGTCTGGTCGCGGCGGGCGAGCTATCCGAAAGCCCTGATGATCCCCTATGTGCGCGGCCAGCGCTGAGAACGGAATGACAAGATGAGCTTTGACCTGATCGTCCGCAACGCGACACTCCCCGATGGCCGCACCGGCCTCGACATCGGCATCCGCGACGGCAAGATCGCCACCGTCGAGCCGAACCTCCCTGCCGAGGCGGGCCGCGAGATCGATGCGAGCGGCCATCTCGTCTCGCCGCCCTTCGTCGATTGCCACTTCCACATGGATGCGACGCTGTCGCTCGGCCTGCCGCGCATGAACGTCTCCGGCACGCTCCTGGAAGGCATCGCGCTCTGGGGCGAGTTGAAGCCGATCCTCACCTTCGATGCCGTCGTCGAGCGGGCGCTGCGTTATTGCGATCTCGCCGTGTCGCAGGGTTTGCTCGCCGTGCGCACCCATGTCGATATCTGCGACGACCGGCTCTTGGCGGTGGAGGCGCTGCTGCATGTGCAGCGCGTCGTCAAACCCTATCTCGACCTGCAACTCGTCGCCTTCCCGCAGGATGGGTATTACCGCTCGCCGACGGCCGCCGAAAATCTCGAGAGGGCGCTGGATTTCGGCGTCGACGTCGTCGGCGGCATTCCGCATTTCGAACGGACGATGGAGGACGGCGCCATGTCGGTGACCGCGCTCTGCGAGATCGCCGAACGTCGCGGCCTGCCGGTGGACATGCATTGCGACGAGAGCGACGATCCGCTGTCGCGGCACATCGAAACGCTGGCCTACGAGACCAATCGCCTCGGCCTGCAGGGCCGCGTCACCGGCTCGCACCTCACCTCCATGCATTCCATGGACAATTATTACGTCTCGAAACTGCTGCCGCTGATCGCCGAGTCGCAGGTGCATGCGGTGCCCAACCCGCTGATCAACATCATGCTGCAGGGCCGGCACGACACCTATCCGAAGCGCCGCGGCATGACGCGCGTCAAGGAGATGCGCGACTACGGCATCAACATCGCCTTCGGCCAGGATTGCACCATGGACCCCTGGTATTCGCTGGGCGGCGCCGACATGCTCGACGTCGCGCATATGGGCCTGCATGTCGGCCAGCTGTCGTCGCGGGAAGCCATGCGTTTCTGCTTCGAGGCGGTGACGACCAACCCGGCCAAGGTCATGGAACTCGACAATTACGGCCTCGATGTCGGCTGCAACGGCGACCTGGTGATCCTGCAGGCAAAGGACGCCATAGAGGCGGTACGCATGCGGGCGACCCGGCTGTTCGTCGTCCGCCGCGGCAAGGTGATCAGCGAGACACCGGCGAAGGTCAGCCGGCTGTCGCTCGATGGCCGGCCGGCATCGGTCGATCCGGCGGCCTATGCGCCGGTCGCGGAGGGGTGATCGTCAGCCGCACCTGACCTTTTTTGGTCAACGTAAAGATGCGTCGAAACAGGCAAGAATTCATTTACCGGTTTGGCTTCACCGTCTGGAAAACCGGAGGTGAAGTCATGGAACTGCCAGCAGACTATATGAAGAATGGCGTTGCGTTCAAACAGCGCGATCTCGCCGTCGCCGATGAGGAAGTGTCCTACGGCATCTGCGTCGGCCTGTCGGCGGAATGGGTGGCGCGGCACAAGAAATACAAATCGGAGGGTTCGGCGAAGCGGATCGCCTTTATCAAGAGCCAGGCTCCCAGCGCCATCGCCCGCCAGAAAGCCTATCTCAGCGTGCTGACGCAAAGCCGGTCTTCCGCCTTCAGCGGACAGACGACGGAACTCGATGCGGCGCTGGCCTTCGCTGAAAGCGGCATGTCGGCAAACCTTGCCGATTCCACCCGCTTCATGCGAGCGGCGGCCGACGAATGCCTGCACCCGCTTTACACGCACACCGGCGGCCACAACAATTATTTCCTGATCCTGCTGAGCTTCGGCAAGGACAATCACTGCATTGCGGCTTATCACTCAAGCGGCAAGCTTTTCGGTTACGGCTCGCATCTTTATGTGTTCGAGCCGAACTTCGGCGAGATCAAGATCCCCGCCAGCGAAACCGCCGTGAAGGGTTTCTTCAAGGCGCTGGCGGAGGCCTATCGCACATATGCAGGCAAGGACAACGTCGTTGATCCGAAGATCCTCGACCGGGTGACGGTGGTTCGGCTGTCCGAAACCTTCGCCGCGCCGACGCGCGCCCGCGCGCAAGCGATCACCGGCAAGGCGGCGTGACGGGTTACTGGCGCGGTCTCCCTCGCTCGGCAATGGCAATGCCGCCGAGGGCGAGCACGAGCGCGATGACGTGGAAAAGCTGCAGGTCTTCGCCGACCAGCAGCACCGACAGCAGCGTGCCGAACACCGGAACGAGGTTGATGAACAGGCCGGCCCGGTTCGGGCCGATGCCGTCGACGCCCATGACGTAGAGAATCTGCGCCACCAGCGAGGCGAAGATGCTGGTCCACAGGGCGATCGCCCAGCCGCTGGCATCCGGCCAGATGGCGTTGCCGGCGGCGGCCTCCCAGCCGAGCAGGGGCACGGAGGCGAGAAGGGCGCCAAGCGCCGGCAGTGCCATCAGGCTTTTCCAGTGGATCGGCGGGCGCCAGCGCAGCAGCAGCGTGTAGACGGTATAGGCGACGACGGCGAGCATCATCAGCGCATCGCCGAAATTGAGCGTCAGCTGTGCCAGGCTCATGAGGTCGCCATGCGAGGCGGTCAGCGCGATGCCCAGCAGGGTGACGGCAAAACCGACGATCTGCGCCAGCGACACCCGCGTGCGGTAGAGCAGGAAGTTGGCGATGAAGATCAAGACCGGAATGCCCGCCTGCTCGATGGCGACGTTGATGGCCGTGGTATAAAGCACCGCCGTATAGAGGAAGGCATTGAAGCTGGTATAGCCGATCACGCCCAGCACCATCAGCAGCAACCAGTTCTGCTTGAGCAGCGGCCAGTCCTTCTTCAATTGCGGCACGGAGATGGCGACGATCAGCATGAAGGCGAAGGCCCAGCGCCAGAAGGTCAGCATCATCGGGCTGATATGGCCGATTGCCAGCTTTCCGGCGACGGCGTTGCCACCCCAGCACAGCGCCGCGATCGTGAGGTAGACATAAGCTTTGATGGACAAGGCGTTTCTTCCGTTTGCCGCCCTCTGCCGGGGCGTGTCTGGTTCTGCGATTGTGATTGCCGGCACAGGTTTTGTGGGATAGCGCCGCGCCGGGACTTCCTTTTGTCACGCAAAAAGCCAATTGTGGAGTCAAACAGGGTCGCTTTCCGGAAAACAAAACAGTATAGATGCGCGGGTTTGGGTTGGCGCAAGGCGCTGAGATGACAGGAATTTGAGATGACGAATGTCGTGGTTGTCGGCTCGCAGTGGGGCGACGAAGGCAAGGGTAAGATTGTCGACTGGCTCTCCGAGCGCGCCGATGTGATCGTGCGTTACCAGGGCGGCCACAATGCCGGCCATACGCTGGTGATCGATGGGGTCAGCTACAAGCTCGCCCTTCTGCCCTCCGGCCTGGTGCGAGGCAAACTCTCGGTGATCGGCAACGGCGTCGTCGTCGATCCGCATCATTTCGTCGCCGAAGTCGAAAAATTGCGCGCCCAGGGGGTTGCCGTGACGCCGGAGGTGCTGCGCATCGCCGACAATGCGCCGCTGATCCTGTCGCTGCACCGCGATCTCGATGCGTTGCGCGAGGATGCCGCGTCCAACAGCGGCACGAAGATCGGCACGACGCGCCGCGGTATCGGCCCGGCCTATGAAGACAAGGTCGGCCGCCGCGCCATCCGCGTCATCGACCTTACCGATCCCGATACGCTGCCGGCCAAGATCGAACGCCTGCTCACCCACCATAATGCGCTGCGCCGCGGCATGGGCCTCGAAGAAATTTCCGTGCAGTCGCTGCAGGACGAACTGACCTCGGTCGCCAAGCATATCCTGCCCTATATCGACCAGGTCTGGCGCCTGCTCGACGAGCAGCGCAAGGCCGGCGCCCGCATCCTGTTCGAAGGCGCCCAGGGGGCGCTGCTCGACAACGACCATGGCACCTATCCTTTCGTCACCTCGTCCAACACCGTCGCCGGCCAGGCGGCTGCCGGTTCCGGCCTCGGCCCGACGGCGATCGGTTACGTGCTCGGCATCACCAAGGCCTATACGACGCGCGTCGGCGAAGGCCCGTTCCCCTGCGAATTGAACGACGAGATCGGCAAGCACCTGGCGACCGTCGGTCGCGAGGTCGGCGTCAACACCGGTCGTCCGCGCCGTTGCGGCTGGTTCGATTCGGTGGTGGTGCGCCAGACGGTGAAGACCTCGGGCATCAGCGGCATCGCGCTCACCAAGCTCGACGTTCTCGACGGCCTCGATGAATTGAAGATCTGCGTCGGCTACAAGCTCGACGGCGTGGAAATCGACTATCTTCCGGCGAGCCAGAGCGCGCAGGCGCGTGTCGAGCCCGTGTACATCACGCTCGAAGGCTGGAAGGAATCGACGGTCGGCGCCCGTAAATGGGCAGACCTGCCGGCCCAGGCGATCAAGTATGTCCGTCAGGTCGAAGAACTGATCGGCGCGCCGGTCGCGCTGTTGTCGACCAGCCCGGAACGGGACGACACCATACTTGTGACCGATCCTTTTGAGGACTAATGTCGCCACAGCTTGTGGTATTAATATTATCGGTGGGATACCGGTATTCATGAGAAAGTGCTGATGGCGGATTTTGCAGCAGTCATTCGGCGGGCGGTAGACGGTCTGTCGGACAACACTCCGGAAATGCGGGTGAAAGTTTATGAGAAGGCGCGCGGAGCAGTCCAGCGCCAGCTCGAAAGCATGAAGCCCCGGCCGCCGGAAGAAATGCTACGCCGTCAGCTCGACAAGCTCGAACTCGCCATCCGCGACGTCGAAAGCGAGCATGCCGAGGCATTGCCCGCCGGCGACGAGGACCAGCCGGTTGACGCCGCCGAGGACTGGCAGCAGCCGGAGCAGGATGCCGCCGAAGACGAGCGGCAGGCTTACGATGACGCTGTGACAGCCGACGCCGAGCCGGAAGCCGAACCCACCGGCCAGGACCATGCGGCCGCAGCCGTCGCCGAGGAGGAGCAACCGGAGGAGGTCGCCGCTGCCGAGCAGGCATGGGCGGCGCCCCCCGAGGACGAGCGCGAGCCCTGGGATCCACCTGTTGAAGTCGCGAAGACCGACAGCGAGCCGGCAACGCCGGTGCACGCCGAGCCGGAGCCCTGGGAGACGCCGGTCGAAACCCACGCGGAGCCGGAACCAGAGCCTTGGGAAACCCCTGCCGAACCGGAAGAGCGGCCAGCCCTGCCGATAGAGACGGCCGGAGAGCCGGAGCAGCCGACGTCGGGTGTCGAAGAGCTGGTTCTCGACGCCGCCGTCATTCGCCAGGCGATCGATGCGCAGCCGGTCAACTCGGCGGAGATCCGTGCGCGGATTTACGACAATGCCCGGGCTTCCGTCCGGAATTATCTCGGCAATCTCATGCCGCGTCCCTCCGACGAAAGCATCGCCCGGCAGTTCGACAAGCTCGATCAGGTGATCGAGGTGGTGGAGCAGGAGTATCTCGCTGCAGCGCAGCCCGCGGTGACGGACGTGTCCGAACCTTGGGATCCGCCGGCCGACCATTCCGACGTTCCGCCGGACGAGCGGTCGTCGCAGGGGCTGGTTCCCGACGAGCGGCATATCGGCATGTGGCAGGAGACGCCACCGGACGAACAGCCGCAGGTTTCGACGGAAAATGCCGCCGAGGCCTGGCAGTCGCCGGAGCCCGGGCGGACGGAGGAAAGCAGCCCGTTCGCGGAGCCGTGGGAAGACGAGCCGGAACCGCTGCCGACGGTGCCGGCGACGGCTGCGCAAACCGACTGGGCAGAACCTTTGCCGTCGGCGCGAGAGCAGGACGACACGCGTCTTTCTGCCAGCCAGGACGATGTCGACCCGGTCCAGCCTTTCGACGATCCTGCCGCCGTCGAGCACGAAACACCGGCACAAGTGCCGGCATCAGAGACCGCCGGAACGGCTGATGACTGGGCGTTTCCCGAGGCGGAGACCAGCAGCCAGACGGCGGCGCAGGTTGCCGGCTCTGCTGGCGCGGCGGCCTATGCCGCCGGCACCCCCAGCGACGAGCGGCTTTCCGAGCCCAAGATGCCGCCGGCCCTCGATCTCCTCGATTGGGATGAAACCTCCTTCGGAGAAGAAGGCAGGCCGGATGCACAGGCAGGTGGAGCGCAGCGCGCCGCCGACAACAAGGCCATCGATCCTTTCGACGACGGCGATGCCTTCTCCGGTGAAGTCGGACCGCTGACGCCGGCCGTTGCAACGGCCGCGAACAAATCGCAGGACAGCTGGAACGATCTCGACGACCTGATCGGTGACAACAAGCATTCGGGCCGTGGTGGCGACCACCAGGCTTCGGCTGCCGTTTCCAACGGCGTTGCTTCACCGCGGCCGGGCAAGTCGTTCCGCGTCGAGCCGAAACGCCGGTTCAATTTTACCGTGCTCGGCCTTGCCTTGCTTCTGGTTGTCGCTCTGGGCGGCGGCGGTTATGCCGCCTGGCTGTACCAGGATCGCCTGAAGGACATGGTCGCCAACCTCGTCGACAGCGGACCGCAGATCCCCGGCCTCGAGACGAAGCCGGAAGAGAAGGCCTCGACCGAGACCAAGCCCGAGACGACGGCAAACACGCCGACGACGGAACAGGCGACCGGCAACGATACCAAGCCGGCCACCACGCCGACGGCAACCGATACGTCCAGGGATCTTGCAGCCCTCGACACCAGCAATGTGCCGGCAGCGAACAAATTCACGCAGCGGCTTCTCGTCAACGGTTCCGAGGTGGACGAAGGACCGGGCGGCGAAGCGATCCTGACCGAGGGCAAGTCGGTTGCCGAGCAGAACGTTGCGGCCAACGAGGCAGGCAACACGCCGACCACCGATACCAGCGGCGCCGCCACGACGGGCAACCAGACTCCGGCGGATACGCAGACGACGGTGCCGGCCGAAACCGGGCAGGTCGACGGTGCGACACAGACACCGGCGGCCGAAAATACCACCCAGGGTACGCAGCAAACCGCCGCTGTTGCCGGCGCGCAAAAAATGTTCCTCTATGAAGAGCGTATCGGCCAGTCTGTCCCGACGGCGATCCAGGGCACCGTGGTCTGGTCGCTGCAGCAGGAAGCCGGCGAAGACGGCAAGTTGGAGCCGACCGTGCAGGGGCAGATCAACGTTCCCGATCGTGGCCTTTCGGCGCTGATGACCTTCAAGCGCAACTCCGATCCGTCGCTGCCCGCCAGCCATCTCGTCGAGATCGTCTTCTCGCTGCCGCAGGATTTCGAAGGCGGCGCCATCGACAGCGTGCAGCGCATCGCCATGAAGCAGACGGAGCAGGATCGCGGCAACGCATTGATCGCCGTGCCGGCGAAGATCACCGACGACTTCCATATGATCGCGCTCAACGATTTCCCCGAGGCGCGGGCATCCAACCTCGAACTGCTGCGCACGCGCGGCTGGATCGACATGCCGATCACCTATCGCAACGGTCGCCGGGCGCTGTTGACCCTGGAAAAGGGAGAACCGGGGATGGACGCCTTTAACAAGGCGGTGCAGGCCTGGCTGACCCTCGCCAACGCCCCGGCCAGCGGTCAGTAAACTCCGGGCATAAAAAAGGGCGCGGTGTGCCGCGCCCTCAGACTGCTGACAAAGGCATAAAACGCCTCCTTCGTGATCCTCCGCCTTGTGCCGAAGACGACGTCGGTGAGAGAATGGCGGCTTGCGCCGATGGGCGCATCCGCTCCGTCAGTTTGCCACTTCGACAACCCGCAAAGCGTTGGCGCGGTCCAGGGCGTCCTTGCGTACGGCGTCCTGAACCTTCTCGAAGGCGCGAACCTCGATCTGGCGTACGCGCTCGCGGCTGATGTCGAATTCGGCCGAAAGTTCCTCCAGCGTCACCGGATCTTCGGCGAGGCGGCGGGCTTCGAAGATGCGGCGTTCGCGATCGTTGAGCACGCTCATCGCCCGGGCCAACATGCGGCGGCGGGTGTCGAGTTCGTCCTGTTCGATCAGCACCGCTTCCTGGCTGTCGTGATCGTCGACGAGCCAATCCTGCCACTGGCCGGAATCGCCTTCCGAGGCCTTGATCGGCGCGTTGAGCGACGCATCGCCGGAGAGGCGGCGGTTCATCGACACGACTTCTTCTTCCGAAACGTTCAGCTTGGTGGCGATTTCCGCCACCTGTTCCGGCTTCAGGTCACCTTCGTCGATGGCCTGGATACGACCCTTCAGCCGGCGCAGGTTGAAGAACAGCCGCTTCTGGTTGGCGGTCGTGCCCATCTTAACCAGCGACCAGGAGCGCAGGATGTATTCCTGGATCGAGGCCTTGATCCACCACATGGCATAGGTTGCTAGGCGGAAGCCGCGTTCCGGATCGAACTTCTTGACGGCCTGCATCAGGCCGACATTGCCTTCCGAGACGACTTCGCCGATCGGCAGGCCGTAGCCGCGGTAACCCATGGCGATCTTCGCCACCAGGCGCAGATGGCTGGTCACCAGCTTGTGGGCGGCGGTGCGGTCGCCATGTTCCTGGTAGCGCTTGGCGAGCATGTACTCTTCCTGCGGCTCCAGCATCGGGAACTTGCGGATTTCATCGAGATAACGGTTCAGACCGCCTTCACCGGCGGTAATACTGGGTAAAGAACTGCGGGCCATGGAGCGCCCCCTTTCCAAAATAGTGTGGCCCCTCTGGACGGTAAATCCGCCCTCTCCGAGCAGGCCTTGCGGTACGGATCGATCGATCCCGCACCAATCCAAGTAAGAGATAAGTGCGGCAGAACCGTGATTCAAGGGATCACGGATGCGTTATATCATTACGGATTTGTCATGTTCCGGTTTGGCGGGTGCACCTCTTTGACGTTCGTAATAGAAGATATCATGGGTTTCCCGCCATTGCTTGCGCAATCCTGCGCCGGTGTCGCTGAAGTCGATGTCCAGCATGTCGCACGCCTCGATGCGGTCCTGACGAAAGTGGCGGAAGCCGTTGCGCAACTCGCAGAAGCCGGCCAGCAGCACGCCTTCGATATAATAGACGATGGCAAGCGGGCAGACGATACGCTCCGTCAAGCTATCGGCCTGGTCGCGGTAGCGGAGCTGGAGCTTGCGCTCTTCGCGGATCGCCTGGCGGATCAGCCGCATGCTGACTTTCGCAGCCGGAATGGCGTGCCAGGGGGAAACGAACAGGTGCGTCTGGGCGACTGACGGCCGGGGCGGCGGCAACACGGCGTCGATCTTGGCGATGGCGTTGGCGCCGGCCGTTTCCAGGCTGCGGTCGTCGGTGCGGGCGATCAGCGACAGGCCGACGGTGATCGCCTCGATTTCTTCGGGCGTGAACATCAACGGCGGCAGATCGAAGCCGTTGCGCAGCACGTAACCGATGCCGGCGGCACCTTCGACCGGCACGCGTGTCGCCTGCAGCGCGGCGATATCGCGGTAGACCGTGCGTTTGTTCACCTCCAGCCGCCGGGCGATTTCTTCGGCGGTCAGCGGCGCCTGGGCCGTCCGCAACATCTGGATAATCTCGAACATCCTTGCCGACCGTGCCATCGTCCATCCTCCGAAACATCACTGGGGATTGAACAGTGTTGACAGCATGTTGTCAGCAGGGATCTGATAAGTCTGCTGCCGATTGTCTCTTCAAACTGCCGGACCCATCATGAAATTCTCGCCCTATGTCATCGGGCTGACGACCGTTTTGGTCTCGACCGTTCTCCTGAGCACGGCGGGGGGGATGACCCGGCTGGTGGCGATAGACAGCGCAACGATCCTGTTCTGGCGGGGGGTCTGGGGGGGGGCCGTGCTGCTGGCAGCGCTCCTGCTTCTGGCACCGCGCCAGGCGCGGCGCGATTTCTTTCGCCTGGGGCCGCCCGGCTGGGCCATCTGCCTGCTGACCACGGCAAGCATGATCTTTTTCATCACCGCGCTGCATCGCACCAGCGTTGCGCATGTGGCGATCATCTTTGCGACGGCTCCCTTCGTCTCGGCGGCCTTCGGTTTCTTTCTGTTGAGCGAGCGGCCGGGCCGCGGCGCCATCGTCGCCAGCCTTGCCGCATTGGCGGGTGTCGCGTTGATGGTCGGCACCGGCGGTACCGGCGGGCTGTTCGGGGATTTTCTGGCCGTGCTGATGACGATCTGCATGGCGCTGACGAACATTCTCATGCGCCGGTTTCCGGATACGCCGGTGTTGATGTCGGCGGGAATCTCGGCGGTTCTGGGATCGCTGGTGACCTTGCCTTTCGCAACGCCGTTGGCGGCGGCAACCGGCGATATCGCCATCGTCGCGCTGTTCGGCATCTTCGGCTTTGCATTTGGCCTGGGATTGCTGCTTTACGGCGCGCGGCTGCTGCCGCCGGTGGAGACGGCACTGATCGGCGCGCTCGATGCGCCGCTGGCGCCGTTGTGGGTTTGGCTGCTGTTCAACGAACGCCTCGACGCCGTCACCATGATCGGCGGCGCCGTCGTCGTCGCGGCGGTCTGCCTGCATGTGCTGGCGGATATCCGTCGCCGGTCGGTGGAAACGGCGGCTGCCTGATCGTGGCGACCGCCGGGAAAAGGCCGGAAAGCCTTTTCCCGGAGTGCGTCAGTTGCGCAAGGCGTCTGCGAGTTCCTGCAGGTCGTCGGGCAGGGGCGACTCGAAGTGCATGGTCTCGCCGGTGCGCGGGTGCTCGAACTGCAGGAGGTAGGCATGCAGCGCCTGGCGGTGGAAGCGGTTCACCACCGCCTTGGCATCGTCCGGCAGCAGGTTTGCCTTGGTCTTGAACGCGGCGCCGTAGTCGGCATCGCCGATCAGCGGATGGCCGATATGGGCCATGTGCACGCGGATCTGGTGGGTGCGGCCGGTTTCCAGCCGGCACTCGACCAGGGAGGCCAGCGCGGTGGCGTCGGGGCGCTCGTGGAAGCGCTCGAGCACCGTGTAGTGGGTGATCGCCTCGCGGGCGTCGTCGCTTTCCTCGCGCTTGACGGCGCGCTTGGTGCGGTCGCCGGCGCGGCCGAGCGGCGCGTCGATCGTGCCCTGCAGGTGGCGCGGCCGGCCCCAGACGATGGCCTGGTAGGCGCGCTCCAGCGGGCCGCTGCGGCCGTGGTCGGCGAACTGGTCGGCCAGGTGGCGGTGGGCGATATCGTTCTTGGCGACCACCATCACCCCGGTGGTATCCTTGTCCAGCCGGTGGACGATGCCCGGCCGCTTGACGCCGCCGATACCCGAAAGGCTGTCGCCGCAATGATGGATGAGGGCGTTGACCAGCGTGCCCGTCCAGTTGCCGGCGCCCGGATGGACGACGAGGCCGGCGGGCTTGACGATCACGATCACGTCGTTGTCCTCGTAGAGCACGTCGAGCGGGATATCCTCGCCCTTCGGCTCGGGGTCATCCGGCTCGGGAAGGTCGATGACGACGGTATCGCCGGTGCGGATCTTCTTTTTCGGCTCGGTCACCACTGCGCCGTTCAGCGTCACGGCGCCTTCCTCGATCAGCGACTTGATGCGATTGCGGGAAAATTCGCCCGAAAGTGTCGCCGTCAGCCAGACATCGAGCCGTCCTTCGGCGGATTCATCGGCTTCGAGGACTTTTCTATTGTCGTCGGCTTGTTTAAAGGGGTCGGTCATTCCAGTCATCCCGGGTATGCCACCGGTGGCTGACGGCGAAAGGCCCTGTGGGCCGGTTGTCGCATCGTTGCAGCCATGTCCCGTGGCTGGCCTTCCCTGAGCTCGGCGTCCGCATCAGGGAAGGGCACCTTTCCTTGCGGCCGTCAGTTACAGAGACACCAGTCATGTCAAATGTCGAACCAGACGAACAGGAAGAAAAGCCGCTCGATCCGGTCATGGAAAATGTCCGGCGCAAGATGGTGCGTCTGCAACTCGTCTCGGCGGGCATCATGGGTGTGATGCTTATGGCTGTCCTTGCCGCCATTGTCTACAAGGTAACGCAGCGCGCGCCCGAGACGCCGGTGGCGTCCAGCGGCTTCAGCGTGCCGTCAGAGCAGCCGCTGGCGGCGACCGTCGCCTTGCCCGCAGGCTTCGTCGTCGAAAACACCAGCCTGTCCGGCAACCAGATCCTGTTCTACGGCCGCCTGGCCGACGGGCAGCGCAAGGCGCTGGTCTTCGACGCCACCGTCGGCCGCATCGTCGCCGACATCACTGTCGTCGGCAACTGACGGCGCCATGGGCACGCTGATCCCGATCGACGATGCGGACGATCCGCGCATCGCGGAGTTCCGCGACATCCGCGAACGGGATCTGACCGGCCGGCAGGGGCGTTTCATCGCAGAGGGAACGGTGGTGCTGCGCATGCTCGCCGCCGCCCATGCGGCCGGGCGCGGGGTGGCGGCCGAAAAACTGCTGCTCTTGAAAAATCGCGTCGCCGGCATTTCCGATCTGCTGGAGGCCTTGCCGCCTGACGTCCCGGTCCATGTCGCCGAGCGCGACGTGCTGAACGCAATTGTCGGTTTCGATCTGCACCGCGGCGTGCTGGCGCTCGGCCGGCGGCTGGAGGTCTCGCCGGTGGATGCTTTCGTCGAAGCACTGCCAGCGGAGGCGCTGGTGGTGGTCGGCTGCAACATTTCCAACCACGACAATATCGGCTCCATCTTCCGCAACGCCGCGGCCTTCGGGGCCGACGCGGTGCTGCTCGACGAAACCTGCTGTGATCCGCTCTATCGCAAATCGCTGCGGGTCTCGGTCGGCTCCGTCCTGTCGGTGCCGTTTCGCCGGGAAGGCAGCGCCCTGCAGCTTCTGGCCGCGCTCGCGGAGCGGAATTTTTCCGTCTGGGCGCTGTCGCCGAGCGGAGCGACGGATATCCGCGCCGTGCAGCCTTCGGCCAGGACCGCGCTGGTGCTCGGCACGGAAGGCGAGGGGCTGCCGGCGGAGATATTGGAGCGTTTCCACAGCGCCCGTGTGCCGCAGATGGCTGGGCTGGATAGCCTGAATGTCGCGACGGCGACCGGCATCGCGCTCTATCAGATCGCCTCGGCGATGAAGCGGGTCTAGGAGCAATTCCAGCAAAAGTGCGCAGCGGTTTTGCACCTGGAATTGCGGAAAAACAACGGGATAGGGCAGTTTCAGCCGACTTGGCCGCCGAGGCAGGACGCCGCCGTCACACCAGGTCGGCGCAGGCGCCTTCGCTCGTCATCGCATGCGCAATGCGTTCCGCGAGGCTGTCCGGATTGCCCTTGTTCGTGCTCATGCCTGTCTTGAGGATCGCGTGGATCGGGGAGGCGGAGCCTTCCTTCATCGCCGTCAGCGCCACCATCCTGGCGGCAAGCGAGGCGATTTCGACGCGTAGCGCCTCATCCTGCTCCGGCGTGCGGGCCTGGCGCAGCCGCTCGCTGAGCGCGGCATTTTCGCCGCGCAGGTCTTCGGCCAGGTCCTCGCTGGTGTAAGCGTTTGCCTCGGCGGCGTGCATCTGGTTTTCGACGGCGATTTCCTTGGCCGCCGCCTTCCGGCTTTTGCTGATGCCGGGCATCTCGATGGCTGCGATACGCAGTGCCTTGTTGGCCTCGCGCAACTCGGAGCTGCTTTTCTTCAGCCGCTCCTTCAGGCGGGTATTGTCCTGGGTGCGCCGTTCCAAGAGGCCTTCGCGGTCGGCGTTGAGGGTCTGTTCGCGCATGAGGCGTTCCTCCAGCCGCAAGGCCCTCTGCTCTTCCTTCGACAGCCGCATCTCGGCATCTTTGGCGCGCTGTGTCATCAGCTTGAGGTCGTGGCGCAGCGAATCGCGTTCGTCGCGCAGCGAAGCGATGCGCGACTGGGCGCTTTCGGTCATCGTGCCGGAGGCGGCAAGGTCGATCTTGAGGTTGTCGATGTCGGCGATGAGCTTGTTGATCCGCCGGTTCAGCGTCTGGATTTCTTCGTTCTTCGCCGCGCCGATATCTTCGGCATCCTGCAGCTTGCCCTTCAGCTGGTCGGCATAACTGTCCTCGCGGCGCAGGCGCGAGCGCATGTCGGCGGCCTCGACGTTCATCTCGCTGATCTGCATCTGCAACTCGGCATTTTCCGATTGCAGGCGACCGGCGTCCTTCAAGAGGTTTTCGTTGCGAAGCTGGATGTTGAGCGCCTTTTCGCGCTCGCGGATGAGGTCCTGGCCGATCTTGGCGTTTTCCGCCGCGTAGACCGCGCGGGCCATGTCCTTCTGGGCGCGGATTTCCTGCGGGCTGAGCGGCATGGTGGCCCTGAGCCGGCGTTCGGTGAACCAGATAACGCGGCGCAGAACGATCGGCGCCAGCAGCAGGACGACGAGGACCGCGCTCAAGAAACCAAGTCCGAACAGGATAGCGTATTGGATCACGGTGCGACCATCGGCTGGATATTTACGCCTGCTTAACAATGCCGATCATAAAACATGAGCGGCCTTCACCTGCAAGCATTCCCTCTGTTTAAGATTAATGGCAGTAACTTCGGTTACTTCTGGACAGCAGGGGTGCCGTTCTTTTGTCGAAGGCGGAAAGCGCCTCAGAACGGGTTCCAGGTCGGCGAACGGGTCACCTTGAGGTAGCCGACATTGACGCCGAGGCGGGCGCCGAGGCCGGTGCGGATCGGCACAATCACCACGTCGTTGTTGCGCAGCACCGTCATGCCGACGCCGGCGACGACGAAGGCCGAGCCGCTGACGCCGCCGAAGCGCTTGTAGAGATCCTCGATGCTGGAGAGATTGTAGACCAGCATCATCGCGCGGCTGCCCTGTCCGCCATAGTCGATGCCCAGCGAAGGGCCTTGCCAGAACACCGGGTGCTGGCCGGCATTCTTGGTGTAGAGTTCGCCTTCGCCATAGGTCAGGCCGGCGATGAAGGCGCCGGAGCCTTCCTGGCCGAGCACATAGCCGTTGGGCAGGCCGTATTGCTGGAAGGCGCGCTCCACCACCTTGGCTAGGCCGCCGGTCGCCGAGCCGAAGAAGCCGTGGCCGGCATCGACGATTTCCTGCATGGTGTATTGGCTGGAGTCGGCTGCGAGCGCCGGTCTTGCGGTCAGCGCGGCTGCCACGAGCGCAAAAGCCGTCAGGGCAAGCCGGATGCCTGCAAGGCTGCGAATGGGGTCAAAGCGCATGATTTGGTCCGTCCTCTCGCGGTGGGAAATCGAATCCCGGAATGGCGTGGATGCATTTTGGTCGGTTCGACTTAACAATCGGTTAAGTCTTTGTGGCGATAAGGTGTTGATTCTATTGCATGTAGTTACGGGGCGTTACTGGTCGCGTTACTGGCTGCGACGGCGCTTTCCGCGTCCGCCGCCGAAACGCCATGCGCCATCATCAATATCAGGCACAGCGCCACGGCGCGCGGCACAGGCAATTCGCCAATCGCCCACCGCCGGCTTGTGCGCGGATCGACTCCAAACAAACGAGAAGCCCCGACCTGCGAAAGGCCAAGGCTCTTGATTGCATCGCGGTATTCTGCGGAGGTCATGCAGATATTTCGCGCCGTATAGCTTCCATTGCCGTTTGGCCCCAAATCCTCCCGCGTAAAACTACACTGTGGGTTTCAGTCAGTTCCCGGCTAGCGATGCCTATCCTGTCTAACGCCATAGCCAGCACTTCGTTCTTGCGCGTTATATCGGCCTCTAGTCGCACGATAGCGTCGCCACGGCGATCCATTTCAGCGACAATTTCGTCGATTTTTGCTCGTCTGTCATGCGCGATAATCATCAATTCGCCCCACGGAATTTCGGCATCGGCTTCCAGCCAAGCGGCTTATGGTCTGGATGAACCGGGCCAAGCGCCCACGTCCACTTCTGCTCGCCGGCATCTTCGTCGCGAAGCATAACGGCCTCACCCACATGGCCTCCAGACGTTGCCAGAATAACGTGCTCGTCTTCAGGCGCAGAGTCTATCGGGAGCCATCCGGCGTAGGGTAGCGCGTTTTCGACCACCTGAATAATAGCCGTCGTTGCATGTCCGGCTTCCGCAGTGGTGGCGCGGGTAAATGCGCGGATGGCGCTATAGACGCGATCTCGCACGGGGCTTGCCATATCAATCATCGGTGAACCTCCACACAATGCTCTGGGGGATTGCGAAGCGCAAAGCCGAAATACCTTGCGCGCTTTGGATCCTTGTCCCAATCAAAATAATAGGACCATTCAACGCCGCCATTATCCATGCGACGAAAAACTCGACGGTCCAGTCCGTTACGTTGCGGCTCGATGTAGAATACCATTACGCGGCCTCCTCTTCGAGAAGCCGCGTATCGATGATGGCCACATAGGCCACCGATACGCCCAACCCGCAAGGGTCAGAGTAATCCCGCATGTAGCGGGAAGCCTCACGGCTCGCCGCTTCTTCCGAAGCGTAACGGCCACTGAGGTCGACGGTGAAGCCGTCCGAAAGCGTGGCACGAAGAGAGAAGAACATAGAAGCCTCCTTAAGGCTGGTGGGCGCTAGCGGGATTGCCGCGCCGCAATGTGTTTCTTTGTCTCTCCGATGACTCCTATATAGGGCGTTATGCCCTAGGGCGTCAAGCCCTATTTTGAGCCTTTCTGCCTTTTTTCCGCCCTCGCCTCCGCGAACCGCTCTGCTGCCTCCAAGGCCGCCCGGTCATACACCGCCGAAGTCGTCTTTGTGCTCGCATGTCCGGCCACCTTCGCCGCATCGTCAGTCGCTACGCCAGCGGCGCGCGCTTCCGAAATGCCGCTGGCCCGCAGGTCGCGTGCCCACACATGCCCCGGCAAGCCCGCCGCCTTGCGGTCGCGAGACCACATGCTGGAGAACACCTCCGACAGGTACGGGCGGCCATTCATCTCATAGGCGATGACCGGCCCGGTGCGCTTGTCTGCCGGCCAGTAAGCAAGCTCTTCCATAACCATCGGGGCGGCGCGCAGCGGGTAGGTGACGGACAGGCCCGTCTTCATCGACGTCTTCGACGGCATGTATTTCAGCACCAGCGCGTCGTCGATGTCTTCCCATCGCAGCCCGAACCACTTGTTGCCGGTGCGCGGGTTTACGATGTCGCTAATCCCGTCCGAATCTACAGGCACCCATTGGCCGATAACGTCCCAGAGACGCAGCGTCGTCTCATAGACAAGAGCATAGGCCAGCGCGCTAGACGGCCTGCCTGCTGCGTGGGCGGCTTCCCGAAGCGCCGCGACCTGGGCGGCGGTGATCACCACCTCGCGGCGCTTTGGATTGGGAAGTTTGCGACTGGCAGCTTTGAGGACTTCCCTAAGCTCTATGCATGGCGTGATACGGCACATGACCCCATAGCTGACTGCGGCGTCAATTACAGCGCGCATCATCTTTGATGCGGCTAGTCGTGTTCCGCCCTCTGACCATGAATCATGCCATCGCTTGAGGTCAACGCCCGTAATTTTATCAAGGCGACGGTCTCCGACCTCATGCATCAATCGGGAGAGGTAAAAATCGTATGGCTTGCGCGACTTGGGGCGTAGGGCGAAGTATGGGCTGTCCGCCTCGTTCTGGTATTTCTCCAAGATCGACTTCAACGAACCATCAAATGACCGATCCTTATCTTTCAGGCCAACCTTCCAAGCGTTCATTTCGGCTTGGAGCAGGGCACACTTCGCCATCAGATGTTCAGGCTCGTCCCTTAGGTGCGACAGATTTACTGTCCGCGGCTCGTATCCTTTGGCAGATGCGACCCAAATCGGGGTTTTGCTCGCCTTGCGCTTGATCCATTTCAGCCCTGGCGCCGAACTTTCTTCCATTGTCCCAACCTCTCTTCACCATCAGGAGCGGATGCCGCAAAACCGGCCGTGATGCCAAAATATCCTTCGTAGAACTTCTTCACCAGCGGGACTGGTCTGCCGTCGTGCAGGGCGTCGATGCGGGGGAAACCCTTTTTTTCGAGTTGTGGAATGACCGTTTTAACCCACATTGCTGCCCTGTCTTTTCCCACGATTGCTACTGCAAGCTGACGGTCATTTGCGAACATTGGGAGGGCGCCGAGCTTTTCGAGGCCAGACATTGAATTGTCGTTGTCATGCTTCATGACACCACCGCCCTATCCTTGGGCGCCGGCGCATCTGGGAGCGGCATCCAGTGTGTCGGCCATCCGATTTGCTGGCCTCGAAACTGGCCATTCGAGTATCGCCACGTCTGCTGCAGCGGTGGCGCCGGCTCAGTCTGATAGGCGATCTGCCACGATCCGACCGGCGGGTTCTCGGGGTGATCGGCGCGTGGCACGAATACCAAAACCTGCTTGGAATGAGGGGCCGTGGAGATGGGCTGCCAGCCCGTCTCACTGTTCTTGGGAGCGGCCTGGGCCTCCTCGCCGAGGCAAAGCAGCGCGGCGATAGCGGTCGCGCCTTCCTCGCCGACGGCTTCGGACGCCGTGCAAGCGTGGAAGCCGAGCGTGACGCTCTCGCCGCCTTCGATCTTCGTGCGGATGGGCGACTTCCAGACTTCCATGCCCTTGGCGTAGTAAAGTTTATCGGGCATCTGCTGTCTCCTGGAGGATGCGCCGAACTTCATCGGCCGCTTCTTTGTTGGTCGGCTCGCGGCCGAGTTTTGCCGCGAGGCGAGCCCAGATCGTGTGCGGTCCAGCGCTGTGAAACGTGATAGTGACGGCGAGGCTCATCGGTCGGAGCCCTCCGTGGTGGTGCCCGGTGACGGATGATCGACGAAGACGTGTTCGTTTTTGCGGGTGTGGCTGAAAGTCCGGCAGGGGAAGACCAGGCCATGTGCGGCCTGCCATTCATCGCAAGCCCGTTCGATGCGTTCGCGCAAATCCTTGTTCTGCGCAGGCGTGCATTCGAAATATGGACCGTCGTCGTACTCACTGGTGACGCGGTCGCTATCGGCAACGCCATCTTCGGCCCGGTTCAGCAAGTCGTCGGCTTCGATCCAATCGGCCATGCGCAACGGATCTTGCCGGGCCTCGACGATGTGAAAGCCGAGCTTCCAGCGGCCTTCCTCGTCCTGAAACTCACCGAGGCTGTCGTTGGTCGCGGCCTGGATAATCGCTTCTCGGCTATCCTCTGGCCCGACCGTGCACCATTCCTCGTCGGCGCCGGCCCACCATTGCCAGCGGCTTTCCGTCTTCACTGTCACATTGTCCTTGGGAGCCGGCTTATCATTGCCGATCAGAACCGGACGCTGCATCTTGGTGCAATCGCAGGCGCCAGCGACAATGTGCGCGCCGCAGGTGTCGCAGCGATATGCAGCAGGCGGCTCCATAACCTCTCTGTAAGGATAGGTGTCGATCTTGCAGCCGGGGATCTCGTCGCCGGTATCAAGGTCGACAACCGGAGATCCGGCCAGGCACTCGGCGTGGCAGGTGCCCTCGGTGATGTCGCTGGCGCAGATGTCAGAGGCCTTGAGCGGCTCGGCGCAGATCGGGCAACGATAATCGTCCGCATTATCCTGAGGCGGTGCGCTGGCGATAAATGGCGCAAGCGTAGCCCACCGATCCGGCGCCGCTGAAAACGCCTTGCCGTAGGTGTTGACCCATTTATCGAGGATCGCACTCCAGTAGCCTAGCTCAACGTGCTCACCCAGACCGCCGGTCGGCACCCAGAGCAGCAGTATCCGGCCTGCGGTCTTGGCGTCGTCGGTGATGATTTTCCAGCCGGCCGCATTATCCTTGGGCCCTGGTATCTCGCCATTGATCGCGCGGCGCGCCGCATCACCATAGTGCCCGCTGCCACCGCAGGCCGGGCAGGTATCCTCATCCGGAGCCGATCCAATTTCTGCGAGGAACGCTTGCAGCGCCTCATTGGTGCGATACCGGATGCCGTGGGCGTCGGCGGCTTTTGCCACCTGGAGCCAATCGAGCGACGGCAAATTAACCTGGGGCGGTGGTGTGCGAGCCAAAAAAAATGCAGCCTCAATCATGCCGCGCACGACATGACGATCGAACCGTCCCACGGGGCACGCCTTCCACGCGGCTTCAACCATTTCGTCAGTTACCTTAGCCGTCATTCCCCATCCTCCCAAGTTTCTGCGAACCTGCAGTTGGCGGGCGTGATGCCCTGCCCATAGATGGCTCCGTGCCGCTGGACCGCGAAGCGGGCGCCGCCCGCTCCGTGGATACCGGCGAGGTTGGATCCGAACACAAAGATGTCGGTCGCCTCGTTTGACATCATGCCACCGTCCTCCGCGGGCGGTTGTCGTTTACCGACGCCATCGCGTTGGCGATTTGATTCAGCCGGCCGGCGATGTGTTGGTGTCGGCTGCTTTTGAACGAGGCGTGCCATTCGGACACCCAGCGCAGCCGCTCTGCGGGGATGCCGAGCTCGATGGCGCGCGCGGGTGTCAGGCTGGCGATTACCTGCAAGTCGGTCCCGCGATACGGCTTAGGTTGGTATCCTCGAGGTGGTGGTCTTCTTTCCATGGTTGGTCTCCTCAGTGGTGTTTACTCAGCGAGCTCGAATTCGCCGGCGGTCGTGAGCCGATATTTCTTGCCGGCTTCGATTCCGTTTTCTCCGACCAGTGACGAGCGAACGGCGACCAGCTTGGGCGGCCAGACATTCTCGTCGTAAGCTGCGAGGCTGATGGCGCCGCCTTCGTGGGCAGTCGCTGTGGAGTTGCGACCAACGGCGACCGCGACTGAATTCGCGCCCTTCACGGCCGAGTGCGCATCGTAGCCGGTGGTGGCCGAGTGCGCATCGTAGCCGGTGGTGGCCGAGTGCGCCCGGTAGCCGGTGGTGGCCGAGTGCGCCCCGTAGCCGGTGGTGGCCGAGTGCGCCCCGTAGCCGGTGGTGGCCGAGTGCGCCCCGTAGCCGGTGGTCTTCTGTGCTTCATTGCTGGCGTTCACCAGGCCCGCAACATAGGCAACAGCGCGGCGCGTCAGTTCGCCAAGCGATAGCTCAACGCCGATTGTGATTTTTGCAGAAGCAATCTTGGAATCGCCGGGGCCATCGGGCCGATGGATCTCGCCGGACAGCTCCGTCAATGTGTAGCGGCTGGTGACTGGCCCGTAGTAGGACCAGACATCGAGCGGCATCAGGCAGGAGTGGAATGCCCCGTCGCCGCACCGGCGTACCGGCCGGCCACCATTGTCGTAGGTCTTCCCGATTTCGTACTGGAACTTCGCACCGTTGGGGGTGCAGGACAGGTCCTTATTGTAACCCTTATAGGTCACGAGCTTGGCCTCTGGAGTGGCTGCCAGGCATGCGTCATCGTTCTCGACGGATCTCGTCATAGTTGAAAGTCTCCTCAGTAGTGGTGATTGGTGGTTTAGAAGCTCGCTGCGGCGTGCCAGCCAAGCCAGAACAGAATGCCGGCGGCGGTGGCGACCTCAACGGCGCGAAGTCGCAGAACGCTGATGTCGACGACGCAACGTTGCAACGGCGTCATGGGCGTTAAATGGATGGCGCTCATTCGGCGACACTCGGGGCCGGCTTGATGTCAACGCGCGTGAACACCTCGAACGTGCCGCCTCGCTCTACGGTCAGGCGAGCCACTTCATCCACGGCCGATCCCAGATTGGGATGCTCAAACGGAATGCCACCCGCGAACCGGCGCGGCGCCGTCTCAATCCGGCCGGTCGTCGCGCCGCGTTTGAATACGAAATAGCCCGCACCGATAGATTCCTTCGGGCGAGCGTGGGGAAAGTTCGGCCAACGGCGGCGGCCAGGCCGGCCGTGCTTCTTCGCCTTATGATCCGGGCGCGGCATGGGCTCGTCGCTATGGGCCGCAACGGGCAGGTCGTCGACGCTGTCGTCGAGATGCGATGGAATGATGTAGGCGTCTGGTTGTCTGAACATATCGGTCTCCTCGGTGGTGGGGTGTCCGGCCAGATCGGCTCTTGTGGGAGCTTCTTCGTGGGCGGCAACCTTATGATGACAAAATCCCATAAAATGTCAACGCATCAATTATGCGAAAATGTCATCACCAAAAAGAATCTTGCGGTGCAGCGACGAATGTTCTTGATATGTTCAGGATTTGGTGGAATCCATGGCACACCCTGGAGGTGTGAAGATGATATCGCTAATCTTTGTTCAAGCGTTTACGGCGAGTCGTTTTGGAGTGATCCCTGACGATCCAATCGAGGTTGATAACCCCGAACATGCTTATCGACTTGCAGAGCGACTGGCTCGACAGAAGCCGGGAGCTGCAGTGTTCTATAAGTTCGGTGGTCGAACCACCGTGCTCGCCTCGTATGGGCGAGTGCCTGAAACATTTCTGGAGGATGTAGGGGGCTTGAATTAACGAGTGTTGTACTTCCCAACCACGCGATGGCAGACAGGCCAGTCGGCTCGGAACTCTTTGAATTCCTGGTAGGGATTGTATTGCTCGAGCAACCATTCACGATTGTTGAAGCCGATTAGTCGTTTGATGATGGCCTCGTTCTCGTTAGTGTCGCTAGTGTGATAGAGGATTACATCTTCGTCGCGGGCAGGCGGCAGGTTTGGGTTCACAAGCGCCGTTTCCCCTGGTCGGTAGGCTGGGACCATCGATTCGCCATTCAGAAGCAAGCCATAGCCACCTTTGACGCCCTGCAGGACAGCCGGCATCTTCATGTAGCTTATCGGATCAAAGGTGATGATTACGTGGCCATCGCCGCCTTTGGCGGCGGCATAGACCGGCAAATCTCGATTAGGACTTACGAGTTCAGAGCCAGGGATTATTTTGGGGGTGAACGTATCGGATGGCCTAGTGTCAGGGGCGGAGGCCTGAGCGGCGTCGGACATCGATCCTTTACCAAAGGCAAGCCAGTCTGCTGACACCCCGAGCGCGATTGCCAATCGAGACACCAACTCGACGTTTGCGCCCCGCTTGTCCGCCTCCAGCAGACTTATCGCGGACTTATCACGCCCTATGAGGTCAGCCAATTCCGCTTGGCTCAGCCCTTTGGCTTCACGCGCTTCCCTAAGTCGTTTCCCGATTTTTTCGCTCATGGTGGGCATTTCGCATAATGATGTGAAAATGTAACGTGCGAAATTCGCATCATGTGTTGACACAGGTGCGAATCCGTCATAGAACGCTGTCATCAACGACGCACAGGGGCGCCGCTGAAGGGGTCCTTTCAGGAGGACCGAGAATGCCAAGACTACCAAACGAGGATAGAGACACGATTAGAACCAGGCCCGCACGGGAGCGTGGGCCACCAGATTAGCCGCCAGAGACGGCATCAACAATTTTTGAGAGGGCGGATTATGTATCAGGATGAACAGAGTTCTAGAAGAAGACGGGCGCCGCGAGGTGCGGTCGATAGAAGAGTGAAGGGCCGCCAGCGCGGTCCACCATAGGCCCGTTAGAAAGGACGGGCCGCTTTTCAGAACGCCGCAAGCGGCGCTGTGGAAAGTTAGCTAGGGAAGGGTAGCGGCCAGAAATCAGGCGAACCCCAAAGAAGACGCGCCGCCATCCTCCCCGACCTAATGCAAGTGATGTGGCCACACCATTAGCGCACCCCATTGGGCGGCCGCCGCACCACTTGCACCATATGCCCGCAAGGGCGCTGACCGGCCAGCGAAATTCCGCAATCCATTGGAACGTCGCCGGTCAGCAGAAATTGAGAGTGTGGCCAGAGCGGACGCGCAACCCATTCGTCACTCGCCGTGCTCTCAGCCCTATTGCTTGTCGTTGCCATGGGCGTCGCGCAACCCAGCGCTGTGTCGCAGCGGCAAGCAACCCAACAACCGATGGCGCCAAGCGGCGACACGGCCTGAAATACGAACGGCGCGGCCAGCATGTCAGTGGTGTCCATCGAGGAGACGCCGCGCCGTTCGTGACTAATTTGAGAGGGGGGCCGTTGAAAAACCGCAACCCAGAATGCATGCGCCGCCTCTCTCAGACCTTTTCCGCCGCGAGGCGGGCTGATCGGCCAACGCTGCGTCGCAACCCATTTGCGGTACGCCGATCAGCGAACATTTGTGACGGCGGTGGCCAGCCTCGATGCGCAACCCAAAGGCAAGCTGCCACCGTCGTCACAACCCGAATTGTAGGTGGAGTGGCCATGGAAGCAGCGCTACCCAATGAGTGCTAGCCACCCACCTGCAACCCCCGTACCTGCCGGGCCAATAGCCCGTCGACAACCATTGTGCGAACGCCCGGCAGGCCACCCAAACAAGAGGAGACCACTATGCCATCAACAAGAACAGCAGGCGCAAGATCCGAAAATCTGCATTCCACATGCCTTCGCATGTACGATGAGGCTGGCCGCGACAGCAGCAAGGCCATTGAGCTTGTCGTTGCGCAACTGCGCAAGCGCCCAGCGCTGCATGAAGAGGCCTGGCGGGAAGCCGCAGCCGCAATCATCGGGGCGATTTCCCGATCTGACCGCCAGCGCGTTTTGCGCGGCGAAGATATCGGCTCGGTACAGATCGTCGAGGAAGCCGCGAACGATCCGCTTCCATCTACTGTTGTGCCTTTCGTCGAACAAAGCGCCGCATCAAAGGCCGCTAGCAATGCCCGAGCCCGCCGTTTTGGCGCCGTGCTGACGGGTCTCTACCTCACCAAATTCAAAGACGGCCAAGGCGGCGAAGTGCTGCTCGGCCAGGCCAAGCCCGAAGAGCTTGCGCCCGCTATCGCCCATTATCTCGGCCAGGGCGCGACGATGGTCCGCACCGGCCGCTGGCTCTCTGCGATCGCATCTGCAGCGAAGCCCGGCGTTCCCATTCACAAATCATTGTCGCTCAAGCGTATCGAGGAGTTGCAGCGCAAGGCGCTGGCCTCAGAAGTTTAGACTCGAATTGCTCGATGGCTGGCCAAAGTGCAGGCGCAACCCATGTTGACCATGCCGGTCGTCTAGCAGCCTAATTGCAGGTGGGTTGGCCAACAAAAAAACGAAGACCGGAGGCGGCTCGCCAGCCCACCTGCAACCAGTTTGAAGTGGTGTGGCCATCCATCACACGCAGCCCATTTTCGAAGCGCCGCGCCACTTCATCCCTATAGCCTGCATGGCAGGCAACGAGCGGGCGCCACAATGCCTCCGAAAACCACAACCTGGGCGCGCTCGCTCGTAAACCCGTAAAGGAGACTCAAATGAACCGCCGCAACTTCCTTTTAGCAGCATGCACCCTGCCGATGGTTTCTATGCCCGCCTTGGCGAACGTCCCGACCTTAACCACCGCCCTGGCGGAGCCGGGGCAGGCTTTGATTTGGGTGAATGGAGGCACGCTCACTGAGCGCTATGATTGGTCCGCAAGAACCTTCCGCCCCATCAAAGATGCCGGCCGCTCACTTCTTATGGCCAATATTAACAGCGCCGGGGTGCTTTTGGCCGCACGGCACAAGGACGGCCAAACCATATCGCTGCGGCCATGGCGATTCCCACTGACTGCCGAGGTGGCGGTCCTGACGAACCATGGTGAGCATAAATGCCTCGACAAAGAAGACCCAGTTGCATTCCTTCGCCAACGCACGATTACATATCCGAACGGTAAGGTCGTCGTGTTTAGTAGCGAGCCGCCGCCAGAAGGCTACCACAACCTGCGGCATGTCCGCATTTAAGTCTGCAGGCGAGCGGCCATGAAGAGCGCGCGGCCCAAGCAACCCCCGCCGCCGCCTGCATCACCAATCCAAGAAGGCGCGGCCATTTCTTTCGCTCTACCCAAAATCATGACGCCGCGCCTTCTGGACCCCAAACCACCACGCCGAAGCCCGCAACCCATTGGCTCGGCTCGAAAGAGGAGACATCCAATGTATCTCAACACCGAACTTGCAACTCCGCCCGTAACAATGCCCCCCGCGCCGTTCAAAACCAGCGGCATCTATACCGAGGCGATTGAAGATATCATTGAATACTATCGCCTGCGCCAGGACATGGTGAAGGCAAGAACCAAATTGATCTTGCAGGCGCAGGCTTCGCTGCGCCGCCATTTCGACGGAGACAAGGAACAGGCGGCCGCCACTTTCGCCGCAGCATCAAAAGACGAAGAGCACGAATACTACGGCGCGATTTCTCCCTACCTTATGTCACTCAAGATCCTCGATGACCAGCAAGGCAGGTACGAAAAGGAGCTCGTTCGCGCAGTCAAGAAGCTGCCCGTCTTCGAATGGGTGAAGTCTATCAAGGGACTCGGTGACGTGTCAGCCGCCTGTATCATTGGCGAGTGCAGCGGATATCACCGCGAAACCGGTGAGTTTTACAGCCTGGGCGACTTCAAATCTGTTTCGGCCGTCTGGAAACGTATGGGATTGGCCGTCATCGGCGGCGAACGCCAGCGCCGTAAGGCTGGAGACGAAGCGCTGCTTCACGCGTACTCGCCGACCCGGCGTTCCCTGATGTGGAATGTCGGAAACTCGATTATCCTCGGTATGGGGAAATTCCGTCCGCTGTTCGGCGAAGGCGTCGAAACCCGCATCACGGAAGCCCTGCTCGCCGAGCCCAACCTACACCCCATCGTGCGACCGCCCTCCTGCGCGTCTAGCCCCTACACCGCCAGCCGCACCAACCATCC